>ENA-OQEX01000388-OQEX01000388.1-human-gut-metagenome-genome-assembly--contig:-NODE-388-length-24041-cov-7.402568_pt1 | contig 24041 bp, 37 predicted proteins | sample MGYA00242802_ERZ504649 | MGnify/ENA primary metagenome ERZ504649 (study PRJEB26092, sample SAMD00036194) | human gut metagenome | host: Homo sapiens | study: EMG produced TPA metagenomics assembly of...
GGTCTGGATCTCCATGCCAAGGCTTTCAATGGGAGCAAAAATGCGGGAAATGTAGTTGATGATCGCCACCGAGGTACCCACCGACATCCCAAAGAATGTAAGCACCATGCATTGCCGGAAGCGGAAAGCAGCATCACGATGCCTGCCACCACCGCGTTCAGCGCCAGCACCACCGGCGAATAGATGGCATCGTAAAAATTGGTGCGCTCCATAGCGGCGTAGCTCTCGCCGATGCAGCGGTCATAGCGGCGTTCCCTATAGCTTTCCAGCCCCAGCGCCCGGATGGTGCGGATGTTGTGCAGCGTCTCCGGCACCTGACCGGAGACAGCCGCAACGGCACGGCGGTTATCCAGTTGTGCGGCCAGCATCCGCTTTTGCACATGGCGGGTGAACACCGCAAACAGCGGCAGCACCAGCAGCAGCACCAGCGCAATGCCGGTGTTTTTTACCGCGATGACCGCCATGATGGAAATGATGCGGCAGGCATCTGCCGCCATGCTGATGACGCCGGAGGTGAACAGCGCTTCCACCGTGTCCACATCGCCGGAAAAGCGTGCCGCCACCTCGCCGGGGTTCTGGCCTGCCAGCGTGCTTGCGGGCAGCCGGGTAAGCTTCCGGGACATTTCCGACCGCAGCGCGTGGGTCATTTTCTGGCCAAAGAGCACCAGCAGGCTTTCCTGCGCGGAGGAAAGCCCCCCTTCCAGCGCCAGACTGCCAAAGTAAAGCAGCACTGCTGCAATGGTGAGCGGGATGCCTGCGGTGAGCCGGTCAATGATACCGGCCAGCAGCAGCGGCGGCAGCAGTGATGCCACCACCGATGCCGCCACGCACAGGATGGTGCCCGCCGTGAGCAGATGATGCGACATGGCGGCCATGCGGATGGCTTCAAATACACCGTTATCCTTTTTACTCTTCATCCAGATTGCCTTCTTTCTGCACCGTCTGGCTCTCGTACAGCTGGCGGTACAGCGGAACCGTTTCCATCAGCTGGGCATGGGTACCAACGGTGGTTTTACCGCCGTCCATAAAGATCACCTTCTGCATCTGCGGGAAGTGGTACAGCCGGTGCGAGATGAGGAAGACCACCTTATCCTTTGCATCGCTCTGCAAATCGGCAAACACGGTATCCTCGGTATGGCGGTCCAGCGCAGAGAACGGGTCGTCCAGGATCAGCACCGGGCGCGGGTGGGCCAGCGTTCTTGCCAGTGCCAAGCGCTGGGCCTGACCGCCGGAAAGGCGGATGCCGCTGGGGCCGATGACGGTATCCACACCGTTTTCCATGGCCAGCACTTCGCCGTCCAACGCGGCGGCAGCAAGCCACGGCATGGCATCCTGTTCACTGCCGCAGAGAACATTGTTCTGCACCGTATCGGCGCTCAGCTCCGGATCATGGCCCAAGTAACCAACGGTGGCAGAGATCTGCCGCGGGGTCAGGGCAGCAAATTCCGTTTTGCCAAATTTTGCCGAGCCGCCGTAGGGTGCTTCGCACAGGAACACCCTGCCAAAGGTGGATTTGCCGCAGGCCACCGGGCCGGTGATGCCAATGATATCGCCGGGGTGCGCCGTCAGGCTCAGGCCGGAAAAGATGGGTCCTTCGCCATAGGCAAAGGAGAGGTTTTCCAGCGTCACGTCCTGCGCCGCCGGGATATGCAGGGCTTCCAGCTGTTCCGGCTGCTTCATCAGTGGCTTGATGCGCTTCCACGAGACCTCGGCTTTCTGCACCGAGTTGAACAGCTTTGCCACCTTGGAGGATTTGACCACCAGTTTCGTGAAGCAGGAAAGGAAGGTGGTGAACGCCGCAATGTCCCATGTGCTCCAGCCAGAGCCGAGCACATTTTTAGCGCCGAACCACAAAATAAACAGCACGCCTGCCTCAGACGCTGCCAGATACAGCGGCGGCAGAGCGGACTGCCACACATTGTTGCGCACTGCTGTTTTTTCGTAGGTGTTCAGGGCTTCCTCGTACTTTTCTACGCGGGCATCCTCACAGCCGTAAATGCGGTAGGTCACAGCATTCCGGGCGCGGTCGAGGGTGGCAGCGCTCAGCGCACTTGCCGCCTTTTTGTACGCCGCACCGGCGCGCTGCACCGGCTTTTCATCCATGCCGCGCACATGTAGGAAAACGGCGTGAACAGCAGGCTGAGCAGCGCCAGCCGCCAGTCGTACACCAGCAGCATCACAGCATAGCCCACCAGCGCCACGCCGGTATCAAAGATCTCGGTGGTGAACTTGCGCATCCCCTCTACGCAGTCGTCCACATCCGAGATGGCCTTGGTCATCAGTTCACCGGCGCCTTCTTTTTCCAGCGCCGCCCGGCTCTGCCGCACCAGATTGGCATACAGGATGCCCTTCATCCGGCGGTTGATGTTGTTGGCAAAGCGGCGGACATAAAAGCGCTTGATAAAGCGCGTCGCCTGCACCGCCAGCGTGACCACGATATAGGCCAGCACCAGCATGGCCATTTTTGCCGCCGTCTCGCTGCCGCCCAGAATGTCGGCAAGGCACTGGGCCAGCCGGCCCTCGAACCAAGCGTTGCCAGCAGGCCGATGTTATACACAAGGCCCGACAGCGTGACAAAGGCCAGCGGGAGCCGCTCTGCTTTGAAATAGGAGAGCACCCTGTCCGGGCGGAACGTTTTATCCTTTTTCATGAGCAGCCTCACCTCCTGCAGCTTTCCGGAAATGCGGGAAGCCCGCGCGGCTCTCGGTCTTGGATGCTGTGTACAGCTTGTTCAGCGCAGCGGCAAAGGCAGCGGCTTCCTCGGCGGTGAGCACATTGGTCAGGTATTCGTAAAAGGCCGCTTCGATCTCTGCCTTGGAGGATCTCAGGCTTTCCGCCTTTTTGGTGGGGTACAGCAGCTGCTGCGCCGGTCGCTGGGGGCATCTCTGCGGATCAGAAGACCCTTTGCTTCCAGATTTTTTGTCCGCCGCGCAATGGCAGCCTTATCTGCGTGCAGCAGTTCCGCCAGCTGCGCCTGCGTGCAGCCGGGGTGATGCCGCACTGCATGGATCAGGTCGATCTCTGCTGTGCCGACCCCTTCCTCCCGCATCGTGAGCAGGACCAGTTTTTCCGCTTCGCGTGCGATCTTTGTGATTTTTCGTTCCGTAATATCCATAGGCTCCTCCGGGCTTCATTGCAGGAAGTTGTATCTACATCGTTGTATGTACAATCAATAGTATAGCATCTCGTTTCCAAAATGCAAACAGTTCTTTTTGTGCCCGTATTTTTGCAATGCTGGCAGGCTCCACACCCAGTGCTTGGGCCGCGCCTGTACAGACCAGCCATGTGCTGCGGCATTGCCCGCTTTTGGCGTTTGCCGCAGTCTTTTCCCACGTTGAGGCCGATATAAGCCCATTTCCATATCATGTCAACAGGTTTATAGCATCAAAACAGCCCTGACCGTGTCCGCTGTAAAAGCAGGCAGACGATCAGGACTGTTTTTCCGTATTTCTTTATTTCAGCCGGTCAGCAGGCATCCACATTCTTGGTGACCATCACGTCACTGTCCAGCCCGCAGACGTTGTGCAGCACGATGGTGCCTGCCTTGACGGGGGCGGTCAGCACCACCTTGCGGATCTCGTCCATCACCGGAAAGATCATATCCTTGGGGACGGCCTTGGTCAGGCGCACGCTGGTAACGGGCAGCTCGCCGCCCTTGACCAGCACTGAGCTGGCGATGGTGCGGCGGGGCGCAGTCAGCTCCTGACGGACATACTGTTCGCCGCGGGGGCAGGTGTGACCGGTGACCGAGATCACCTGACCATTTTCAACTTCGGCTTCGATCTCGCAGCCGTTGGGGCAGACGATACAGGTAAATTGCTTTTTCATTCCACCGACACCTCCAGTGCGCCCGTTTCCTGCAGCTTGGCAGCAGAGACCTTGAACTGGATCATCTCCGCAGGAATGGCTTTCTTCATCTTCTTGGCAGCAACTTCCACACCGTTCTGGCGCACCACGATGCGGCAGTCACGGTAGTGGTTCCGCACGCGCAGCGACAGGCTAAAGTCGTTCTTGCCGCTGACCTTCTGCGGAATGGTGTGGCCCACGCCCTCGCCGCACTTCACGTCCAGCGTGCAGGGGTCGATGCCCTTGCCCTCAACGTAGGCGGCAGCGTGGCGTGCCAGTGCCTCGGACTCCATGGAAACAAAGTCCACCAGATCATGCACATGCAGCACATTGCCGGCAGAGAACACGCCGGGCACGTTGGTCTGCAGGTTCTCGTCCACCACAGCGCCGTTGGTGTGGGGGTCAATGGCGATGCCGGCATCCTCCAGCAGCTTGTTCTCCGGGATCAGGCCCACGGAGAGGATCAGCGTATCACACTTGTACTCCTTCTCGGTGCCGAGGATGGGCCGACGGTTCGCGTCCACCTCGGAGATGGTCACGCCGGTCAGACGGTCACGGCCATGGATCTCGGTGACGGTGTGGCTGAGATAGAGCGGGATATTGTAGTCATCCAGACACTGCACGATGTTGCGCGGCAGGCCGGAGGGGTAAGGCATCAGCTCGAACACTGCCTGCACATGAGCGCCTTCCAGCGTCATGCGGCGTGCCATGATCATGCCGATATCGCCGGAGCCGAGGATGACGACCTCCTTGCCGGGCATCCGGTTGTAGAGGTTCATGTAAGCCTGCGCGGTGCCTGCGGTGAACACGCCCGCCGGACGCTCGCCGGGAATGCCCAGTGCGCCGCGGCTGCGCTCCTTGCAGCCCATGGCAAGCACCACAGCCTTTGCCTGATACTGGCGCAGACCGCTGCGGGTGGAGGCGGTGACGACACGATCCTCCGTCAGGCTCAGCACCGTGGCGCTGGTCTCGTAAGGATCTCACGCTTGTTCACTTCATCAATGAACGCCTGTGCATATTCCGGGCCGGACAGGCTCTCGCCGAAGCGGCCCAGACCGAAACCGTCATGGATGCACTGGCGCAGGATGCCGCCCAGCATCGCCTCGCGCTCCAGAATGATCATGTTGCGGATGCCCTGCTTGTGCAGCTCCACCGCTGCGGCAAGACCTGCAGGGCCGCCGCCGATAATCACAACGTCTTTCTGTTCCATCGCTCAGTTCTCCTCCTTCCGCATATTGCCGGTGAGTACCCATGACCCCTGACGGCTGTAACGCACATTCTCCGGCTCGGTGCCCAGCTCCTGCTCAATGAAGTGTTCGATCTTCATCTGGCAGAAGCCGCCCTGACAGCCGCCCATCATGGCGCGGGTGCGGTACTTGATGCCGGTCATGGTGGAAACGCCCAGCGGGTTATGGATAGCCTGCAGAATCTCGGCCTTGGTCACTTCCTCACAGCTGCAGATCATCTCGCCGTAATCGGGGTCCTGCGCGATGAGCTCTGCCTGCTGTTCCGGCGTGCACTCGGCAAACTTGACGATGCCCTTGTGGTGCGGGTCAAAGTCTGGGTTTTCCTCAAACTTTTCGCGCTCCTGCATCAGGCCGATGACGTAGCGGGCCAGCGGAACGCTGCCGGTCAGGCCCGGGGATTCAATGCCCACGAGGTTGACGGCATTGGGTGCCACGTCGTCCCGGATCTCCACCTTCCAGTCCTGAATGGCACCGTTTTCATCCACCCACTTGGCTGGATGCCGGCGAAGGTGCGGATCTGATCCTTTTTAAAGATGTGGGGCCACAGCTTTGCGCCCTCCACGGCCAGACTGTCCATGTTGGCCTGCGGCACACCGTAGTCGTCCAGCACATCGGTGTTCTCCGCGTCCGGGCCAACAGTCACGTTGCCGTCCACGGTGGGGGTGATGTGGATGCCCATATAGGTGTTGCTGGGCACCGGGTACACCGGCATGGGCAACAGCTTGCCCATGCGCTTGTGCAGGATGATGTAGTTGCTGCGGGAACCGATGACACGGTAGCCGGTCAGGCCCAGCAGGTCGGAAATCTGCTTTGCGCCCAGACCAGCGGCGTTGACCACCCAGCGGGTGCAGAAATCGCCATGGGCAGTATGCAGGTAGTACAGCTCATTTTCCCGGGTGATAGCCTCTACCTTGTGGTCAAAGAAGAAGTCCACGCTGTTGGCGTGTGCGTTCTCGGCCAGAGCACCGTGTACAGGAACGGGTCCATGATGCCGCTGTTTTTGGACCACATGGCAAACTTGCCCACCACGGCGGGCACCAGCTCGTGCAGCTTTGCTTCATCGATCATCTCAAGGCCGGTGCAGCCGTTGACAGCGCCCTGCTTCATGGTGCGCTCCAGCTGCTCCATGTCCTCGGGGGTGTTGCCCACCAGCACCTTGCCGCAACGCTTGAACGGGAAGTTCAGCTCTTCGGCCAGCTGATCCATGATGCGGTTGCCTTCTACGCAGCACTTCGCTTTCAGGCTTCCAATGGGGTTGGCAAAGCGCCGTGCACCACCGCGGAGTTGCGGCCGCTGGTCTCGTTGCAGACATCCAGATTTTTTTCCAGCACTGCAATGCTCAATTTGTAGCGTGAGAGTTCGCGTGCAATGGCGCTGCCCACGACACCCGCACCGATGATGACCACATCGTATTGTTTTTTCATGGTATCCACCTTTCTTCCTGATTTGGAGATCCGGCTTTTATGTTATATATTTCATTGACTAAAATATATAACATTTCATAATCTCTGTCAAGCCGTTTCCGGCAAAAAACTGCACAAAAAAATGCCGCATCTTTTGGCATAGATACGGCATTTCTGAACGTAATACGGTTGTTTCAGGATTTGAAATAGTGTGGGAATGCTTTCCGGATCGCAGAAAGGTTCTCCGTGTAGCGCTGCATATGCTGCCCGGCAATGCGGTGTGCTGCCGCCGCATCCTTCTGTTCAATGGCTTTCAGCAGGCTGACGTGATCTTCGTAGATCGTTTTTGCGGGCCTGCAGCGGAAGCTGAGGATGGTGGTGCGGTCAAAATGCGGAGCCAGATTTTCCACCAGATCGTACCAGTACGGGCAGCCGCACTGCACATAAAGCAGCCGGTGGAACCCCTTGTCCAGCTCAAAGATCTTTTCTTCCTGTGCACGCTCAATGTACATGCGCCAGAGCGCCACGTTCTCCCACAGCTGGTCGATATCCGCCGGGGTCAGCTTTTCGCACGCCATGCGGGCGATCTCTGCTTCCAGCACAGCACGCAGATGGCGCACTTCTTCCACCAGCTCTGCATCGATGAGAGAAACATAGGTGCCGATCTTGGGCCGGATCTCAATGAGCCGCCGCTGCGCCAGCTCCAGCTCTGCTTCCCGGAAGGGGGTGCGGCTCACCCCCAGCTGTTCGCACAATTCCGGCTCGTTCAGTTTTTCACCCGGCTCCAGACGTATTGATAATATTATCGATCAATACCCGCAGAACAAAACTTTTTGCAGATTCATGCTCTCTGCGCTCTGAAATCGTAATCATCGGAAGGCTCCTTTCCCTCACAGGGAAACACTGTTCTCAGACTGCTGGGTCAAGTATACCACACTGCACACCGGCGTAAAAGAGGACAATATATAAAAGGAAGAAAACTGTGTCAGAATTGTAAAAGATAAAATATTTTAACTATTATTCTTGACTTATCCAACGATTCGGCTATAATGGTCGTGTTCGCAAGAAACTTCAAAAAATTTAGATATTCAAAACAAATCAAAGGAGACTACTACCATGACGTTTGAAGAAATGAAGAAGATCGTTGTTGATACCCTGAACTGCGACGAGGACAAGGTGACCATGGAGGCCAGCCTGACCGAGGATCTGGAGGCCGACAGTCTGGATGCCGTGGAGCTGAACATGGCTCTGGAAGATGCCTGCGGCGTGTCCATCCCGGACGAAGAGCTGGCAAAGCTCAAGACCGTGGGCGATATCTACAACTACATCACCGCACATATCTGAGGCAAAAAGCAATGAACGATATCCGAGATCTTTTCCCCGGCCGAATGCGGGAGCGCACCTTCCAGCTGAAGGCCAAGCGGGATGCCGGTGCCGTCTGGCACGAGCAGCAGTTTGTGGAGTGCAAGCAGTGCGGCCGCCGCGCCGCACGCACCTGTGGGCAAGAAGCCTTTACGTCTGCCCCAACTGCGGCTACCACATGCCCATTGGCGGGTACTACCGGCTCAGTCTGGTGCTGGACCACGGCAGCTTCCGGGAACTGGATGCCGACCTTGCTCCGCAGGATGTGCTGCATTTTCCGGGCTACCCTGAAAAGCTTGCCGCCGCCCAGAACAAGACCGGCCTGCGCGAAGCCGCTGTAACGGCCACCGGCCGCATCGGCGGGGTGGCCTGCGTGGCTGCCGTGCTGGACAGCCGCTTTTTCATGGGCAGCATGAGCACTGCCGTGGGCGACAAGATCACCCGCGCCATCGAGTACGCCGCCGCAAAGCACCTGCCGCTGGTTATTTTTTCGGCCAGCGGCGGCGCGCGGATGCAGGAGGCATTTTCAGCCTGATGCAGATGGCAAAGACCAGTGCCGCCATCCAGCGCTTTTCGGCAAAGGGCGGGTTGTACATCAGTGTGCTCACCCACCCCACCACCGGCGGTGTGACGGCCAGCTTTGCAAGCCTTGGTGACATCATGCTGGCAGAGCCTGGCGCGCTGATCGGCTTTGCAGGTCCGCGGGTCATTGAGCAGACCATTGGCGAAAAGCTGCCTGCCGGATTCCAGCGCAGCGAGTTCCAGATGGAGCACGGCTTTGTGGATCAGGTGGTGCCCCGCAGCCAGCTGCGGGATACCCTGATCCAGGTCTTGCAGCTCCATGCAGGAGGAAAACACGAATGATCAAGGAAATTTTAGAGCAGCTAGCTCCGCTGGATGCCCAGATCGCCGCGCTGAAAGGCAGCGGCAACGAGATGGATGCCATCACGGCCCATGCCTCCGAGCTGGCAGAGCTGGCTGTGGAAGAGGACGAGATCCTGCGCACCTGCGGCCCGCTGACCGCCGAGGATCGGGTGTTTCTGGCCCGGCACCCGGAGCGCCCCCACATTGATGAGACTGTTTCTGCCCTGTTCACCGACTTCTTTGAGCAGCGCGGCGACCGTCAGTGCAAGGAAGACCCTGCCATTCTGGGCGGCATCGCCCGTTTTCACGGATTGCCGGTGACGGTCATCGGCCACCGCAAGGGCAGCACACTGGAAGAAAATCTGGCCTGTAACTTTGGTATGCCGGGGCCGGAGGGCTACCGCAAGGCCCTGCGCCTGATGAAGCAGGCCGAAAAGTTTGGCCGGCCCATCATCACCTTCATTGACACGCCGGGCGCTTACCCCGCAAGGATGCCGAGGAGCGCGGTCAGGGCGAAGCCATTGCACGCAACCTGATGGAAATGAGCGGCCTGACCGTGCCGGTCATTGCCGTTGTCACCGGCGAAGGCTCTTCCGGCGGTGCGCTGGCACTGGGTGTGGCAAACCACATCCTCATGCTGGAAAATGCCGTTTACTCGGTGCTCAGCCCCGAGGCTTTGCCAGCATTCTGTGGAAGGATGCTTCCCGCAGCGGCGAAGCCTGCGAGATGATGAAGCTGACCGCGCAGGATCTGTACAGCGATGGCATCGTGGAGCAGGTGATCCCGGAACCGTTGGGCGGCGCACAGCGCAGCCACGCAGCCTTGTTTGAACAGTTGGATGTTGCTTTGCGGGTGCACCTGAAAGAGCTGTGCCGCATGAGCGGCCGCCAGCTGGCCGACCAGCGCTATAAAAAATACCGCCAGATCGGAGAAACGAGGAACGCATGAGTGGTTTACAGCTGATCGCCACCGGCGGGGCCATCCCCGGCCGAACGGTCACCAACGAAGATCTGAGCCGCATGGTGGATACCAGCGACGAGTGGATCACCAGCCGCACCGGCATCCGCACCCGGCACTGGTGCACGGAGGATGAATCTGCCGCCACGCTGGCCATTTCCGCCGCAAAGCAGGCTTTGGCCCGCAGTGGCCTTGCCCCTGCGCAGATCGGGTGCTGCATCTGTGCCACCCTGTCCGCCCCAGACGCGACCCCCAGTGTAGCCTGTCAGGTGCAGGCGGCGCTGGGCCTTCCCGAGGACCGGCCTGCGCTGGATGTCAACGCGGCCTGTTCCGGCTTCCTCTACGGCATAGCGTGGCGCGGGGACTGCTGACAACTTTGGGTGGACAGTATGCCCTCGTCATTGGGTGCGAAGCCCTTTCCCGCCTGATGGACCCCGCCGACCGCTCCACCTGTGTACTGTTTGGGGATGGAGCCGGTGCTGCCATTTTTCAGCTGTCGGACACTCCCTTTGCTCTGACGCTGGGCGCGCGCGGCAGCGATGTTCTCCATGCAGGCGGGCCGAACCGCACAGGTTCTGCGCCCATCACCATGGACGGCAAGGCCGTATTCCGCTTTGCAGTGGATGCCCTGCCCAAGTGCCTGCACACTGTGCTGGATGAAACACAGCTGACCCTCGATGATCTTGAGTGGGTGGTCTGCCATCAGGCCAACAGCCGCATCATCGACCACTGCGTGCGGGCGCTGAAGGCCGACCCGGCAAAGTTCTACAAGAACATGGACCGCCACGGCAACACCAGTGCCGCCAGCATCCCGGTAGCCCTGAACGAGCTTGCCGAGAACGGGCAGCTGCAGCCGGGCCAGCTTCTGGCCTGCATCGGCTTTGGCGGCGGCCTGACATGGGGCGGCATGATCGTGGAATACGACCCTCTCAGGCGCTGATGCGCCAGCTCCCCCGAAGGGGGAGCTTTATGGGCGGGTAGGGTCAGTGTGCCTTCCAAGAGAAGGTCCAGCTGACAGAAAAGCAGAAAAAAGCTCCCCACTCGGGGGAGCTGTCAATGCCGGAAGGCATTGACTGAGAGGGTTTTTCAATGAAACTTTTAAATGAAATTCTAGGCACAAAATACCCCATCATTCAGGGCGGCATGGCCAACATTGCCACCGGCGAGTTTGCCGCCGCCTGCTCCAACGCGGGTGCGCTGGGCATCATTGGTGCGGGCGGCATGAACGCCGACACCCTGCGCCAGAACATCCGCCGCTGCAAAGAGCTGACCGACAAGCCTTTTGGCGTGAACATCATGCTCATGCATCCGCAGGCAGATGAGTTTGCCAAGATCGTGGTGGAAGAGGGCGTGCCCGTTGTAACCACCGGTGCAGGCAACCCGGGCAAATATATCCCCGCGTGGAAAGCGGCAGGCATCAAGGTGATCCCGGTTGTCGCCGCCGCCGTGCTGGCAAAGCATTTGGAGCCGCTGGGCATCGATGCTGTCATTGCTGAGGGCACCGAGAGCGGCGGCCATGTGGGCGAAATGGCTACCATGGCGCTGGTGCCGCAGGTGGTGGATGCCGTAAATGTACCGTCATTGCAGCTGGCGGCATCGCCGATGGCCGTCAGCTGGCAGCAGCTCTGGCTCTGGGTGCCTGCGGCGTGCAGGTAGGTACCTGCCTGCTGGTGAGCGAGGAGTGCCCCATCCATGAAAACTACAAAGCCGCCCTGCTCAAGGCCAAGGACAGCGATACCATCGTGACCGGCCGAAGCGTGGGTGCGCCGGTGCGAGTGCTGAAAAACCGAATGAGCCGCGAATATGTCCGGCAGGAAAACGCCGGTGCCGACAAGATGGAGCTGGAAAAGTACACCCTTGGCAGCCTGCGCCGCGCCGTGTTTGAGGGCGACACCACCACCGGAAGCCTGATGGCCGGTCAGGTGGCAGGCATGCTGCACGAGGTGCGCCCTGTGGCGGATATTCTTGCAGACCTGTGGAACGGCGGGAGGCAGCGCATTGCCGCGCTGAACACCGAATGCTGACCCTCGGCAGAAAGACCCTGTCTGTGCCCATCTTACAGGGCGGCATGGGTGTGGGCGTTTCCCTCGGCGGGCTGGCCGGTGCCGTTGCAGCCTGCGGCGGCATGGGGTGCATCTCCACCGCCGATGCAGCTACCGGGAGCCGGACTTTGCCCGCGACCCGGCAAGCGCCAATCACCGTGCCCTGACCGCCGAGATCCGGAAGGCGAAGGAGATCGCAAAGGGCGCGGGCATGGTAGCCATCAACGCCATGGTGGCAACGCAGGATTATGCGGCCGCGATCCGCACCGCTGTGGAAGCGGGCGTGGACGCGGTGGTGTCCGGCGCGGGCCTGCCGTTGGAGCTGCCCGGCATCGTAAGCACAACGGATGTTGCCATCGCGCCCATCGTTTCCAGCGGAAGAGCTGCAAAGCTCATCCTGCGCCGCTGGGCCAAAGAGTTTGGCCGCACCGCTGATTTTGTGGTGATCGAAGGCTGCAAGGCAGGCGGACACCTCGGCTTTGCCGAAGATGATCTGCTGGCAGGCAAATGCCAGACCCTCGATGACATCCTGCCCGAGGTACTGGCCGAGGTAAAGCCCTTTGAAGCACAGTTTGGCCACAGCATCCCCGTGTTTGTGGCAGGCGGCGTGTATACCGGTGCCGATATGGCCCACTTTACCGCAATGGGCGCTGCAGGCGTACAGCTTGCTACCCGCTTTATCACCACCTACGAGTGCGACGCATCCCAGGCTACAAGGACGTTCTGCTGAACGCCCGGCCCGAGGATGTACGGATCATCCACAGCCCGGTGGGAATGCCGGGCCGTGCACTGAACACCCCGCTGGTGCAGGCGCTGGCAGAGGGGACCCGCTTCCCTCCCCGGCATTGTGCCCGCTGCCTGAAGACCTGCGACCCCGCCAAGGTGCCCTACTGCATCACCCACGCGCTCATCGAAGCCGTAAAGGGCAATGTGGAGGAGGGCCTGTTCTTCTGCGGGGCCAACGTGGGCAGGCTGGACCGGATGCGCACGGTACAGGAGCTGATGGATGAACTTGTGACCGAATGGAGCAAAATCAATGAAGCTTGCCGTTTTATATGCCGGTCAGGGGGCACAGCACCCCGGCATGGGCAAAGAATTTTACGAAGACTCTCCCGCGTTCCGGGCGGCATTTGACAGTGCAGAGCTGGACTTCGACCTGCACCGCGTCTGCTTTGAGGACCCGGACGGCCTTTTGAATCAGACCGAATACACCCAGCCCTGCATGGTGGCCTTTGCCTGCGGCGTGACCGCAGTGCTGGCCCAGCAGGGCGTGAAACCCGCTTATGTGGCCGGGCTTTCGCTGGGCGAATACTCCGCGCTGGAAGCTGCCGGGGTGTTCACCGCAAAGCAGGCCATCGAGCTGGCCGCTTACCGCGGCAAAGCCATGGCCGAAGCTGCAAAGGGCATTGACTGCGGCATGACCGCCGTGCTGAACCTTGACCGGCAGGCACTTGCAGCCTGCTGTGAGCAGGCTGCACAGCTCGGCTGTGTGCAGATCTGCAACTACAACTGCCCGGGTCAGCTGGTCATCGGCGGCGAGAAAGCCGCTGTGGACAAAGCCGCCGCACTGGCCAAAGAAGCCGGTGCCCGCCGCTGCATCCCGCTCAAGGTGAGCGGCCCGTTCCACACCCGCCTCATGGCCCCCGCCGGGGATGCACTGGCAAAGCGTTTTTCGTCTGAGCCTTTGGCGAGATGCAGGTGCCGTGCTGTTCAACTGCCTTGGCCGTGAAAAAGCTGAGCAGGACAGCATCCCCGCCCTGCTCGTGAAGCAGGTGCAGAGCAGCGTTTACATGGAAGATACGCTCCACCGCCTCGGTGAGCTGGGCGTAGACCATATTCTGGAAGTCGGCCCGGGCAGTGCTCTGGCTGGCTTTGTGAAAAAGACCCTGCCCGGCGTGGTCTGCGCTTCGGTGGAGACCCCGGAGCAGCTGAGCGCCGCACTGACAGCATGGAAGGAAGAGCTATGAGCGAAGAAACGATCATCCGCACCGCCGTTGTTACTGGCGGAAGCCGGGGCATTGGCCGGGCTGTGTGCATCCAGCTGGCAAAGCAGGGCTGCAATGTCGTGGTGAATTACTGCCACGCGAAGCTGCAGCTGCCGAGACGGTGGCTCTGTGCAAGGCCGAAAACGCAGATGCCGTGGCTGTGCAGGCCGATGTTTCCACTGCCGAGGGCTGCAAAGCGCTCTTTGAACAGGCGGTGAACGCCTTTGGCCGGGTGGATATCCTTGTGAACAACGCGGGCATTACCCGCGATAATCTGATCCTGCGCATGAGCGAAGAGGACTTCGATGCAGTGCTGAACGCAAACCTCAAGGGTGCGTTCCTCTGCTGCAAGGAGGCCGCCCGCCGCATGGTGCGCCAGCGCTGGGGCCGCATCGTGAACCTTTCCAGTGTGGTGGCCCTGCGGGGCAACGCCGGCCAGACCAATTACGCCGCCAGCAAGGCGGGCCTGATCGGCCTGACCAAAAGCCTTGCCCGCGAGCTGGCAAGCCGCAATGTGACCGTGAATGCGGTCGCGCCGGGCTTATCGAGACCGACATGACCGCCGCCCTGCCGGAAGCCGTCCGTGCCGAAATGGCAAAGGGCATCCCCGCAGGCCGCGCAGGAAAGCCGGAGGATGTGGCAAATGCAGTGGCATTTTTTGCCGCAGAACAAAGCAGCTATCTCACCGGGCAGGTGCTCTGTGCAGACGGCGGCATGGCAATGTAAAAGGAGAAAACTCTCATGGAAAAACGCAGAGTCGTGATCACCGGCCTTGGCACCGTGAACCCGCTGGGCAACAATACCGCCGACAGCTGGGCCGCTGCCAAAGCAGGCAAATGCGGCATCGGCCCCATTACCCAGTTCGATACCACCGATTTTAAATGCAAGCTGGCAGGCGAGGTGAAGGGCTTTGACCCGGAAACTATCGTGGACAAAAAGGAAGCCCGCAAGATGGCCCGCTTTACCGTTCTGGCCCTTGCTGCCGCCGCTGAAGCAGTTGCAGACAGCGGTCTGGACACCGAAGCGGAAGCCAAACAGATCGGTGTCATCCTTTCCAGCGGCATCGGCGGTCTGCCCACCATTGAGGAGCAGCACACCCGTGGTGAAGAGAAGGGCATGGAAAAGGTAAGCCCCTATTTCGTGCCCATGTCCATTGCCAACATGGCAGCGGCACAGGTGGCCATCCGCTTTGGTCTGAAGGGCATGTGCACCTGCCCGGTGACGGCCTGCGCCGGCGGCACCAATGCCGTAGGCGATGCCTTCCACCGCATCCGTGACGGCTACGAGACCGCCATGGTCTGCGGCGGTGCAGAGAGCTGCATCAGCCTCTGGCATCGGCGGCTTTACCAGCATGAAAGCGCTTTCCACTGCGACCGATCCGGATGCAGCCAGCCTGCCCTTTGACGCACGGCGCGGCGGCTTCGTGATGGGCGAAGGTAGCGGTGTGCTGGTGCTGGAAGAGCTGGAGCATGCCCGTGCCCGCGGTGCGCACATCTACGCCGAGGTGGTGGGCTACGGTGCCAACTGCGATGCCTACCACTTCACCGCCCCCGCCCCCGGCGGCGCAGGTGCCATCGACTGCATGGCGCTGACGCTGGCGGATGCAGGCATCGCACCGGAGCAGGTGGACCACATCAACGCCCACGGCACCGGCACCCACATGAACGATGCCTGCGAGACCGCCGCCATCCATGCGGTGTTCGGCGAACACGCAAAGCAGCTGACTGTGGTAAGCACCAAGAGCATGACCGGCCATCTGCTGGGCGGTGCGGGCGGCATTGAAGCCGTATTTACAGCGCTGGCCCTGCATGACCAGTTTGCGCCGCCCACCATCCACTATGAGCAGCCCGATTCCGAATGTGATCTGGACTATGTGCCGAACACTGGCCGTGCGCAGGCCATGACCTACGCACTGAGCAACAGTCTGGGCTTTGGCGGGCACAACGCCTGCATCGCCCTGCGCAGATGGGAGGGCTGACCCATGGCAGAACCCCGCACCGTGCGTGCAGACGCAAACGCCCTGAACAGTGAGGAGATCGCGGCGCTTCTGCCGCACCGCTATCCCTTTGCCCTTGTGGACCGCATTCTGGACTACGAGCCGGGCCAGTGGGCCATCGGCCGCAAGTGCGTGAGCCGCAATGAGGAATTTTTCTGCGGACATTTTCCCGGCCAGCCGGTGATGCCGGGAGTGCTCATTCTGGAAGCACTGGCCCAGACCGGTGCCGTTGCGGCGCTCAGCCTGCCGGAGAACAAGGGCAAACTGGCCCTCTTCGGCGGCATCAAGAATGCCCGCTTCCGCAAGCAGGTCACCCCCGGCGATGTGCTCACCCTGCACTGTGAACTGGTAGAGCAGCACGGCCCGGTGGGCGTGGGCAAGGCTTCGGCGTGGGTGGACGGCAAGTGCGCCGCCACCGCCGAGCTGACCTTTGTGCTGACCGACCCCAACGCCTAAAAACACCCCTGTGAGTTTAAAAAAGCTCACAGGGGTGTTCTCCGTTATTTTACCATTGAGAAGCTGCTTCGCTCTCTCAGCCAAGCGCCGCATCCAGAACCATCAGTGGTGCCCCACCAGATAGGCCACCCGGTCGATCTGCGCCGCCGTCATGCCGGTATCCGCCAGAAATTCCCGCACCAGCGGAGCACTCTCCTGCTCCTGATACTTTCCATTGGTGTTACTGCAATGGTAGGATCGCATATTTACTGATTTCTGTATCTGTTCAGGACAGCATCCGGGATATGGCAGTAACTGCAGTCTTCAGGGTGCCGTTCCAGATGGTGCTGATGCTCCTCAGCGCTCCGGACATAATTTGTCAGCGGCAGCACTTCCAGCATGATCTTGTCCCGGTCCTCCCGGCCGTTTATAAAAGCTCTTGCTTCTTCCAGATGTCTGGGATCTGTACTGTACAGCCCTGTCCGGTACTTTTTTCCAACGTCCACGCCCTGTTTGTTCAGGCTGTAGGGTCGATGATCTCAAACAGGTGTGCCATCAGTTCTGAAATGCTTGTGTTTTTCTCATCATAGACCACTTTTACGCATTCTGCATATCCATCGTATGGGCCATCCAGAGAACTCGTTGTTCCGTTGGCTCTGCCGGCTTCAGTCATCTGTACACCAGGCACAGTGTCAAAAAAATGCTGTACGCCCCAAAGGCATCCGCCTGCGATATAGACCGTTTCCATCTTGATTTTCGCCCTCCTGTTGATCATATATCAGCTTTGCTCCTATTCTACCACGCTTTTCCACTGTCGGAAAGATATCGGAAAACAAAAATGGCCCCGGAGGGCTTATCGCAGCTCTCCGGGGCCGCCTTGTGCAGAGTGATTTTCTCTCGATGAGCTTCCAGAAATGCTTTGCTGTAATCAGCTTGCGCGAACCACAGCGGAAGGACCCTCATAAGATACAGAAAAGATTTCTGTATTTTTCTTGACAGTTTTCCCATATTCTGTTTTAATACATCTGATAAAAGGGAGTAAAGGGCAGTATTCCGGCTTATTCTTCGGGAGACTGCTGCATGGCAGCGTCATCACGCAGAAATGCCCGATGTCATGTGTTCGCTTGAGACTTTTGTCACAGACAAGGTGCTGTGGCAGGAGTCTCTTTTTCTTGTCACCGTACCGGAGCACAATAGGAGGCAAGAAAACTATGAACTTCTGAACACATTCGCAAGTCTGTTTTCCAATTTTGGAAACCTGACTTGGCAGATGGTGGTGATGTGGGGCATTGGTGCATTGCTCATCTACCTTGCCATCGCCAAAAAAATGGAGCCGAGCCTGCTTTTACCCATGGGCTTTGGTGCCATTCTGGTCAATCTTCCGCTGTCCGGTGCCATCACGCAGGGCGATACCGTAGGCCCCATTTCTGCCCTGTTTGAAGCAGGCATGTCCAACGAGCTGTTTCCCCTGCTGCTTTTCATCGGCATTGGTGCTATGATCGACTTTGGCCCCTGCTGGAAAAACCGTGCTCATGCTCTTTGGTGCCGCAGCGCAGTTTGGTATTTTCTTCACCCTGTTTCTGGCAGGCTTCTTCTTTGATTTGAAGGATGCTGCTTCCATCGCTGTCATTGGTGCAGCGGACGGTCCCACCGCCATTTTTGTAGCTAACACCCTCAACTCCCAGTACCTTGGTGCCATCATGGTGGCAGCGTATAGTTACATGGCTCTGGTGCCCATCGTGCAGCCGCCGGTCATTAAACTGCTGACCACCCAGAAGGACCGCCGCATCCGGATGCCCTATGAAAAGGGCAATGTCAGCCAGCTGACGAAGATTCTGTTCCCCATTGTGGTAACCATCATTGCCGGTATGGTAGCTCCTGCCAGCGTAGCTCTAGTTGGTTTTCTGATGTTCGGCAACCTGCTGCGGGAGTGCGGCGTACTGAACGCCCTCAGCGAAACCGCGCAGAATGTGCTGGCAAACCTCATCACCATCGTGCTGGGCCTGACCGTGGCCGGACAGATGACCGCTGACAAGTTTGTCCGGCCCGATACCCTGCTCATCCTTGCACTGGGTCTGGTAGCCTTCGTTTTTGATACCGCAGGCGGCGTGCTGTTTGCAAAGCTGCTGAACCTGTTCCTGCCCGAAGGCAAAAAACTGAACCCGATGATCGGTGCAGCCGGCATCTCCGCCTTCCCCATGAGCGGCCGTGTGGTCAACAAGATGGGATTGGAAGAAGATAACCAGAATTTCCTGCTGATGTACTCCATCAGCGTCAACGTTTCGGGGCAGATCGCATCCGTCATTGCAGGCGGCCTGATTCTGACCCTGATGGCTTAACGGAGGTACACTTATGCTTCATCTTTCTTCGTGGATGACCACCCTGCCCATGATGCTCATCGGCATGGTCGGCATTCTTCTCGTCATTGGTATCATTGTCCTGGCTGTGATGCTGCTCAACCGGCTGACAAGTCGGAAATAATTCATCCCATCAAGTAGAAGCGAATTTACGACGAAATATCGCTATAAACATGATGCACAGGCCTTCTAAAACTGTGATTTTGTGACAACTTGGTGTCACTTCAATAAAGAACCCGCTTTCACTTCAATTTGATGTTGAAAGCGGGTTCTTTTCGCTTTTATGCGTGTTTGATGGCGGTTTCAAAAAGATTGACTGCTGCGCCCTCTTGCGTGTCGGTGTTGTGGGTACCACGCTTTTTCACTTCCGAAAAGATGTCAGAATACAAAAACCCCCGAAGAGCTTTTTACGGTTCTCCGGGGGTTGGTTCTATGCGCCGGTGTTCCTCACACCGATGCACAAACGTTATTCGATTTCAATGAGATTGGGATTCGCAGGCAGAGCCTTCTGCTGCTGCGGTGCGGGTAGCACGATGTGCAGGATGCCATCCTCGAACTTTGCGTGGATATCCTCCTTCTTCACGGCATCACCCACATAGAAGCTGCGGGCACAGGTACCGGAGAAGGTCTCACGGCGCAGATAACGGCCATTGTTGTCCCTCTCGTCATTGGAGTGGTTGCGGACGGCCTGAATGGTCAGGTAGCCGTCACTCAGCTCCATCTGAACGTCTTCCTTCTTGCAGCCGGGCAGGTCAACAGCCACATCATAGTTGCCATCGGCGGTCTGCTTCACATCGGTTTTCATCATGTTTGCGCCGCGCTTGCCGAAGGTCTCACGCTCTTCACGATTCATTGCACGCTCCAGCGCACCGTCGTTCCAGAACGGATCAAAGAAATCATCGAACAGATTTTCATGGAAAACAGCAGGCATAAACATAAAACAACCCTCCAATCCCGGCGTTCGGGTCGGGCATAAAATCAAAATCGTGCATCAGGAGCGGAGTCTTCCCGGGAGCCTTGCGGTTCCCTCATGCCCCTTTCTCCTGAGCACGCCACTGTTATAACACCGTTTATTAGCAGTGTCAATAGTAGAGTGCTAAAATTCATAAAAGAATAATACTTTTATAATATTTCATGCAATTCTCGGCAAAATCGTTTGCACTGGATTCAATTTTTTCTTCTCCAATCGTAGTCTTTCGCTGTGACAGAACGGATGCAAGCCTTTTCTTCAGAACCAGGCGATCCATTGCCCGCGTAAACAATGCAGTTATCAAAAAGTCTCTCTGTCCTTGCAGCGTCTTGCGTTCTGCCGGTCCACCCGCTATAATAATGTAGAAACCGAGATGAAAAGAGCGTGATATTGTGGAAGAGACCGAGATCAGTCATTTTCTCCACATTCTGGTCCGAATGGGCGAAGCTTTACAAAACAGCGGCGCAGAAGTATTCCGCGTTGAGGACACTTTGAACCGGATCGCAATCGCCTATGGGGCAGAAGATGTGAATGTATTCGTGATCACATCCAGCATCGTGGTCACGCTTACCATGCCCTCGCTGCCGCCGCAGACCGAGACCCGCCGCCTGCGTCACGCTGCCAGCAATGACCTGCTGACATTGGAAAAGCTCAATGCGCTCAGCCGCTGTATCTGCACAGCGCCTCCTTCCATAGAAGAGTTTCAGCGCCAGCTGAATGCCATTCTGGCACAGCATCCGGACCCAAGACTGCATCTTGCCGGCAGTGTGTTGGCTGCTTCCAGTTTTGCCATCTTCTTTGGTGGAAATCTCTGGGACGGCCTGCTGGCCGGCGGCATTGCCGTTCTGATTTGCTGGATGGAGCGCTATCTCTCGCCTTTTTGTATGAATGGCGTAGAATTTCAGTTTATAGCATCATTTCTCAGCGGTGTCTCCACTCTGCTGCTCTGCCGCTTTGGGATGCAGTTTCATGCCGATAAAGTTCTGATTGGTATCATCATGCTGCTGATTCCCGGCATCATGCTGACAAATTCCATCCGGGACATCTTACTTGGGGACATTATTTCCGGCTCTCTTCGCTGGTGGAAGCCATTCTGATGGCCGCCACCCTTGCACTCGGCATGATGGCCGCCATCTGGTTGATGGGAGGAATTTCCGCATGATACAGGTTTTTTCGCAGTTGCTCAGTGCTGCCCTTGGTTCGGTCGGTTTCGGACTGATCTTCAATCTGAACCGGCGCTACTTACCCGCCGCCGGTGTAGGCGGACTTCTGGCATGGCTGGCTTATCTTCTTGCCGCCAACACCCTGCACAGCGTCTTTCTTGCCAATCTGTTGGCCGGTTTCTGTGCCGCTCTGTATGCCGAAATTCTTGCCCGATGCTGCAATGCACCCTCTACGCCTTTCTTCATCACCGCTGCCATTCCCCTCATTCCCGGAAGCACCCTCTACTACTGCATGAACGCAGTCGTCTCCAATGATTTGTCTGCTGCAGAGCATTTCGGAGAGCAGACCTTTCTGGCCGCTCTTGGAATTGCCGGCGGTATGGCAATCGCATGGTGTCTGGCCGATTTGAGCCGGAAGCTGCACGCACTTGCAATCCGTTCTTCGGGAAAGTAGCGATCTTCCACATTGAAGAATGCCCCTGATGATCGGGTCGTTTGAGCTGTTGCTCTGAAATACGAAGAAAGGCCGTCCGGCATCGCAGCAGGGCTGCCTTTACAATTACAAGGATGTGTCTCTATGAAACTACTCAAACAATTCATTCAGCAGGAAACGGTCCTCACCGCAGCCGCTGTGCTGGCCGTTGTCTCCGCCTTTTTTGTTCTGCCGGATGCGCAGTATCTCGGCTACATCGACCTGCGCACGCTGGCGATTTTGTTTTCCCTGATGACGGTCATGGCCGGGCTGCGGCGGCAGGGCTTTTTTGATGGACTGGGCCGGGCATTGCTGTCCCGTACCCACAGCACCTTTCAGCTGACGCTGGTACTGGTCGGGCTGTGCTTTTTCGGAAGCATGTTCATCACCAACGATGTTTCCTTGCTGACCTTCGTTCCCTTTACGTTCGTGGTCCTGAGCCGTCTGGGAGCGGATGTCCGCTGCTCCCTTCTGATCCCGGTGGTCTGTATGCAGACCATTGCGGCAAACCTTGGCAGTATGCTGACCCCCATCGGCAACCCGCAGAACCTCTATCTTTACGGAAAAAGCGGCATGAGCATCGGGGGATTTGTTCTTCTTATGCTGCCCTACACCCTGGTCTCTCTGCTCCTGCTGCTGGCTTGGGCAGCGCTGGTCTGCCGGAAAACCTCTGCCGACCTCTCCGTGGACGAGCTTGTTTCTTCTTCTGCATCTCAGGGAGATCAGAAGATCATCCTGCTGTATCTGGTTCTGTTTGCCGTTTGCCTGCTGTCCGTGATCCGGGTGTTGCCTTATGGCATTGCCTTTGCCGCTGTACTCGTCTGCGTTCTTTTTGCAGACCCGCACACCTTACGGGCAGTGGACTATTCCCTGCTTTTGACCTTTGTGGCTTTTTTCATCTTCATTGGCAATCTGGGGCGCATTCCCGCTTTTTCCGGCTGGCTGCAGGAGTTTCTGACCGGCCGGGAAGTTCTGGTGGCGGTTCTTGCTTCGCAGGTCACAAGTAATGTTCCCGCCGCCCTGCTGCTGTCCGGGTTCACGGCAGAGACACAAGCCCTCATCATCGGCACCAATCTGGGAGGTCTTGGCACTTTGATCGCATCCATGGCCAGTCTTATTTCCTACCGACAGATTGCACGGGAGCTGCCACAGGGGAAGAAGCAGTATTTTGGGCTGTTCACCCTGTCCAATCTGATCTTCCTTGCGATTCTGCTGGGTGTGTGGTTTTTGCTCCACTGAGCGTGGCAGATGACTTATGGTTTTTCTATAAAGCTAAAAAAGGGGAGTTCCGTCATGGACGAAGGTCCGGGCAGAACTCCCCTTGGTTTTATCGTATGGTCAGAATGCCGGTGCCCACCGGCACCTCCAGCAGCTTGCCGGAAAAATGCTTCGGGATGCCGGACAGTGCCTTTTCCAGATAGGCATCATTTTCTGCCTTGTTCATGTCCCACACCAGACGGCACACCGCTTTCCCGCTCAGGGTGGAGCAGGTGATCATACCATCATAAAAATTGTTGCCGCCTGTCAGCCGATAGGCACTGCGGATTGCTTCTTTTCGTTCCATGCTCCGTCCTCCTTACACTCTTTCACCGCTTTTGCGCCGTAACGCACAGCCAGCCTTTTTTATTTTTGTGGCTTTGGATCTGACAAAATCCTGCTTTTTCCAAATACTCTTTCAGTGCAGTATCCGTATAGATGGTCATGCCATTGATGATTTTCGTCCATTTGTCGTCTTTTGTCGTTTCGCCGTTTGCTTCGTTACAGATGAAAAAGATTCCGCCGGGCTTCAGCACTCGATAAACCTCTCTGAAATTCTGTGCAAGCTCCGGCCAGAAGTAGACCGTTTCAAAGGCAGTCACCACATCAAACTTCTCCCCTTCAAACGGCAGTTCTGCCACACTTGCCTGTTGCACGGTACACCGTCCTGCCGCAATGGCTCTGGCATTGACCTTTCGCGCTTTTTCCACGCTGACGGCTGAGTAGTCGATGCCCTGCACCTTGCCGTTGGGGCACAGTTTCAACAGCGTTTTAATGTTCGCTCCACCGCCGCAGCCGCAGTCCAGCACCATGCATCCGGGGCAGGCTGTAAAAACTCAGCCCCATTCTGCCATTGCGCTGTGTCCAAAGTTCATCATAGCAACCATGATCTTCCCGCCAAAGCCTACGGGCTTTCGGGTGTTTTCAAAAAAGGACATAACGCTACCCTCTTTCTATTTACCGTTCACAATGCAATACTTTTTACCAGATACGCCCACTGCACCGGATGACAGGCCAGCAATTCCTCGTGCCGCAAGTTAGATAATGCTAACTTTTCATTCTATAAAAAGCCGCTTCTCAGCGGTCCTTCTGCCAAAATAATACGCCCTGCTGTTGCCTCTGTCAAGAAGTTTAGGCATTTTCGGAGATTTTGAAAGAGATTTCGCTTCCGTCCCCCAACCATCACCCCAGTGCTACGTCCAGCACCATCATCACGCTGAAGCCCACCGCGAAAAACACCGTGCCAACGTTGGAGTGCTGTCCCTGCGACATTTCCGGGATCAGTTCCTCCACCACCACATACAGCATGGCACCGGCTGCAAAGCTGAGCAGATAGGCAAAGCAGGCACCACGATGCCTGCCGCCAGAATCGTCAACACTGCCCCGATGGGCTCCACGATGCCGGACAGTACGCCGTCCCAGAACGCCCGGCCTTTTTTCATTCCTTCCGCCCGCAGGGGCATGGAGATGATGGCCCCCTCCGGAAAGTTCTGGATGCAATGCCAAGGGAAAGTGCCAGTGCCCCGCGGCGGTGATCTGGGCAGTTCCGGCAAGGTATCCGGCATAGACTACGCCACTGCCATACTCCGGGATGTTGTGCAGCGTCACCGCCAGAACCATCATGGTGGTGCGCTGGAGCTGGCTTTTTGGCCCTTCGGCCTGCAAACTGTTCTGGTGCAGATGCG
>ENA-OQEX01000389-OQEX01000389.1-human-gut-metagenome-genome-assembly--contig:-NODE-389-length-24034-cov-6.632283_pt1 | contig 24034 bp, 27 predicted proteins | sample MGYA00242802_ERZ504649 | MGnify/ENA primary metagenome ERZ504649 (study PRJEB26092, sample SAMD00036194) | human gut metagenome | host: Homo sapiens | study: EMG produced TPA metagenomics assembly of...
TGAGAAAGTCGGGATTTCTCCGGGATTCTTTTCTATAGATACGGGAGCAGGAAAACACACTTATTTATTGCAGGAATCAGGAAAGACCATAAATGTTGACGCAAGATAAAACAGTTAAATGATATAAACTGGATAGAAATCGGGTATAAAGAAGGAGATACGTTTTCCGTTTATGGTAAAGAGTATGCTATTGACAGCAGTGGGCATATCAATGTTTCGGCAGAAGATGAATTTACATCAACGGAAATTAAATATCCAAGTCGTTCAATATAATAGAAATTATTTTAAGTTTCAATAACAGGGAGGTAGGATTATGGCAATTACAGGTATCAATAACAGCAGTTACACATCGTATTATGCATCAGGTTACAAGAACACGGTTAAAAAGGCAGCTTGTGATATTCAAAAAACAAAGGAAAATTCACAGGTGAGCAAAACAGAAGAGAGTCAGGAAGATTATGTAAAAAAATTGCAGGAAAAAAATCCTCAAATAGATATTGTGGCAGGAAGTTCGGATAAAAATGTAAAAACAGCTAATCGTACGGGAAAAACAGATGTGAGGATTGATCCTGAGATTTTAAATAGGATGATGAGTAATCCAGAGGTTGCCACAAAATATGAAAATATGTTGTCAAAAATTCCAGCATTAGATAGATGGGCTGACTCAATGATTAAATCAATGACTGGTAGTGAAGTTAAGTATCGTCAGGTATGGATAGATAAGGATGGTAATATGGGCTCTATGGTTATTACAGGACCAAGCGAAGAACAAAAAAGCTGATCGAAAGATAAGGATCGAGAAAAAGAAGAAAATGAACAAAAAACTTGCGGAAACGAAGCAAAAAAAGAAGGAATATGAAGAATGGTTAAAAGGAAAAAGAGATGAGATGCCAGTAGTCAAAACAAGTATAAGCGAGAGTGAAAATTACATGATGTTTGATAAATATATATAATCAGACAATATTTTAATTTATTATAAAATGTTGAATTTATAAGGGAAGGGAGGGAAATGTATGAAGAAAAAATTAGGCAAAAATTGCTTATATCAGAAAGGAACTTTAGTAGCATATGGTTGTTCCACATGTTATTGCTATTGTGGTACATGTACTAATTGCAATACAAAGAATCCAACGGAACTTGGAACATATGCAACACAGGTTTCATCCAGTACAACATCTGATATGAAAGGTCTTCCGTTTACTTTATAGAAGAATATCGGAAAATGATGGGGTCTCCATAAATAATGGAGACCTTATTATGATGAATGTAAAGATGTGAATTAGTTATAGGACTGGTAGATATAGGTTGGAGGTAGTTATTAATGAATAAGCCTAATATACATATGTTTAGTTTGTATAATGAGTTTTATTTTTATGATGTAAATACAAATGCTATTGTAAAAATTCCACAAGAAATATATGCTTATTTACAAGAGATAATGGATGGAAAAGAAAATTTAATTAAATCTAAAACAATAGAAAATGGTATTTTTTTTCTAAAACAAAAAGGATTGCTAACAGAACAATATACGGAAAGTACGATTCATTTTGAAACAGAGTTATTGAACGATTTTTATAAACATAATTTAAACACACTTACATTACAGGTTACTCAAAATTGTAATTTGAGATGCAAATATTGTGTGTATTCTGGAAGCTATATAAATAGAGTACATACCAATAAGAGGATGAATTGGAACACAGCAAAGAAAGCGATAGATTTTTTACAGAGTCATTCGGAATGCAGTTCGCAAGTAGCATTTGGCTTTTATGGTGGTGAGCCGCTTCTGGAATTTGAGTTGATAAAGAAATGTGTAGCATATATTAATCAGATTTTTTTTGGAAAACGCAAAACATTCGTTATCACAACAAATGCAACATTGCTAAATGAAGAAAAACTTCGCTTTTTTATAGAAAATAATTTCTCAATTATGATTAGTTTAGATGGTCCGGCAAGTGTGCAGGATGGTAATCGGGTTTTTGCGGATAATGAAAGTGGAACATTTGAAACAATCATTGAAAAGCTCGAAATGGTTGAACGTATCGCACCAGACTATTTAGAAAAAATTAGTTTTAATGCGGTAATAGATTTACAACATAATTTTAATGAAGCAAATGATTTTTATCTTACATATGATTTGGTTAAGGACTCTATGGTTAGAGGAACATTTGTGAATGATATTAACAGAAAAGAAGCGGTCAAAATAAACAAACAATATCTGATAGATTCAAAGTACGAAGAATTTAGAACAATGTTGTATTATTGTTCAAATGTATTTAATAAATATTCACCTAGAATATTGAGAAGTTATATGGAGGGATTAAAACAAAATTTTGCGGATCGAGACATTGTAAAAGCTGATATTATACAAAAAAGTACAACAGGTGGTCAATGTGTTCCAGGTATACAGAGATTATTTGTTACTGTAGATGGTAAGCTGTTTCCTTGTGAGCGTGTAAATGAACAGTCAGAAGATTTTTGTATTGGAAATTTGGAAACTGGATTTGATATAAAACAGGCAAAGAAATTATTGAATGTGGGACAGTTAACAAAGGATGAATGCCAAAAATGTTGGTGTCAAAAAATATGTTCACAATGTATTGCGAGAGCGGATGATAATGGAAAATTATCTAGAAATAGGCGTTTGGAAAATTGCAGCAATGCAAAAGCAAGTGCAGAAAAAATGATAAAGGATTATATTGTATTGAAGAAAAATAAATGCAGATTTGATAATTTGGAGGTGGAAGTATAGAATGAAGTGGTTAATTTATCCGTATACACCTAAAAGTATTCCTATAATAAAAAACAAAAGTTTATTAAAATGTGGAGAAGTGGTTCAAGTATCAGCACCATTGGGGTTTGGATTAGAGGGAAAAAATGGATATATTTGGGGAAATGAAAAATCAGAATATATTATTAGAAATAAGATAGAACAAGAAATTGACGGAATATGGATAACACCTGAAATTGGTTATATGAGCATAGATGAAATTCTTAAGGCACTAGAAAAACTGCCGATAGCCAATAAAAAAATTTATTATTCAGCTTATTTAAATATAGATGATGAAAATAAGATAATTGATTTGTGCAAAAATAAGGGAGCAAAAGAAATAGTGAAACAAGTATCTGCAAGTGATATAGAATTATCTGTTTCTGACAATGTCCTTTATAAATTTGATACACCAATTATTGCGGTAGCTGGAACTGGAAGCTTTACACAGAAATTTGATTTACAATTATATTTGAGAAAAGAACTTTTAAACTTAGGATATAAAGTTAGTCAGGTCGGAACAAGACCATATTGTGAGATGTTCGATTTTCAATCTATGCCGAAATGGATGTTTGATTCAACATATACTGATAGGGAAAAGGTCTATGCATTCAATCATTTTTTAAAAATGATTGAGCTAAAAGAAAAACCAGAAGTAATAATAATAGGAATGCCGGAAGGAATAATTCCATTTAACGAAAAACATCAACAAGGATTTGGATTGTGTGCATATGAAATTTGTTCTGCTGTACATCCAGATTATTTAATAATGTCATTATATAATGGGGAATATACACAACAATTTTTAGACGAAATGAATAATTTAACAAAATATCGTCTGCATGTTGAAATAGATGATTTTTATGTATCAAATTATGTGCCTATGTCCACTAGCTACAAAAAGGAGCATATGGTGTTTTCGTATTCAGAAAATAAAAAGAATGGTAATATGCTTTTTAATATTGATGATATGAAAAGTGCCACATGGATTAAAAAGTTAATTGATAAATTGTCAATGTATAGTGAATACGAAGTTATTTAGAAGTGTAATGCTGAAAAATGGAAGGATCAACTATGGATAAAAAAGAGGTAAAAGATTTTATAATTCAATATATAAGAGATGTAATTGGAATAGAATTGCCACAAGAAATAAAAGATTCTCAAAAAAGTTTGTTAGATCCTGAAGGTGGTATGCAATCCAGAGATCTATTAATGTTAGTAATGAGCTTGCAGGAAAAATATAATGTAACATTTCAAGAAAATGTGATATTGGAAAATAGGTTGGACTTTATTGATAATATTGTAATGTGCGTAATATGTCAGTAAACAGAATCAAAATAGGAAGTTAAAAAAGTGCTTTTTGTTAGGCTATGAAGGTATATAAAATTGAAAAAGTTAAAAATTGCTATATTGGATAATGGTGTAGATGAAAAAATATTTAAATTATGTGGATTGTCCAATATAATCCGGCAGAATAAAGGAAGTGTCAGTAATGATATGAATCTGTTTCTGCATGGGACAAATTGTGCCATTATCATTGGGCTTAATTGTGCTAATGCAAGATTATACAGTTATAAACTTCTTGACAATGCTGGAAAAGGAAATGTGAGTGATTTGGGGGCAGCGTTTGATTGGTGCCTGATGAATCATATAAGGCTTGTTAATCTGAGTTTTGGGACTACGCATTTTAAGGATAAGAGTATCATTCGGCAGTTGGTAAATAAATATGCTAATCAGGGACTTGTCATTGTAGCTGCAACAGCCAATAGTGGTTATACAGCCTTTCCTGCCTCTGTTTCAAGTGTGATTGGAGTAGAAGCTGGAGATACATTTAGTATTGATGATGACAGTTTGCGAGACAAAGGCGTGGATTTGAAGCTCCATCACAGCATAAATTTCAGCTTGCAGGAAACGATATAACACTTCAAAAAAGCAACAGTTACGCTACACCATATGCGACGGCAATGGCAGGTCGTTTAATGGCAGAACAACCAGAGATAAATGTATGGCAGATAAAAGAGCAGCTATATCAAAAGTTTGGGAAAAAATGTGTGCAGTATATTCCAGACTGGATAGACAAGGGATGGATTGCAGGAAAAAGTTTGATCAGTAATGCAGAGGTTTATTTTGAAACGGTAAAAGAGGAAGATCAGGCGGACACTGTTATTTTGTATGATGGAAATGAGTTTGATAGATACAGGGATAAGCACATTGTCTATCTTGGTAATGAAAAAATAGATGAGCCAGATACGCCCTATTTTTCTGGAGCAGAAAAATAGAGAGAAACAAATCGTATGTGCCCGGATAAAAAAGGAAATGATCAACATACCTGTTATTCTTCTGCAATCTGATAACGGGCAGGATGAAATATGGTGGCTTACAGAATTGAAAAAATATTTTGAAGTGGCAGGATATAATGCTTATGTTATTTCCTCAAAACTGGAGAGTGTATTGTATGATTTGGAATATATTCCCTGTGATACAGATCAAGAGGTGAAAAATCATATTTGTGATTTTATGTATTGGCAGACATATTATAATCAGTCAGATTTAATTATTTATGGAGTACAGGGGAACGAAGCAAAAACGATCGGTGTGGATGCCGATGTTCTTGTTAAGATAGAAAACAAGGGGGAACGGATTCATATACAGTTTTATTGTGACGGAATAAAAAGGACACAGGTAGATTTTGAGACGCTTGGAGTAGAGCAGATAAAAGAAGTATATGATCATTTGCTAGCATTCTTGACGGGGGATGAAGATGAGTAATAAAGAAGCGGTAAGGAAGCTATTGGGGCTGTTAAAGGATTATAAAAAAGTAATTGTTTTGGTTATAGTCTGTCTGTTGATTTCAACAGGATTGAATATGTGCATTCCGTTATTAAGCAAGGGGATTATGGATGATGGTTTCATAGGTGGAGACAAGGAACTGCTTATAAAACAGGTGGTATGTTCTTTGATTATTTATATAATTATAGCGATGATTGATGTTGTAAAAGAGAAAAAGAGGGTTGATATAGCAGCAAATATACAATATTCTTTATCGGAACAGTCGTTTAAGCATCTGATGAAAATAAAAGCGGATTATTTCACCAATAGAAATTATGCGGAAATTTTAAATAACATAAATGTGGATATAGGCAACATGACTTCTATTGCAGATGAGGGTGTGTTTTTTGTCGTTACCCAGGCATTCAGCATGGTAGGTGGAATCATCGGGCTTTTTATCCTGGATTACAGAATGACACTCATGGTACTTCTTTTTATTCCGGTAAAAGCGGTTATTATGAAGCATTTTGCAAAGAAGCGAAAAAGAATCATGGACGAGTTTATTACAGAAAGCGAGAAATATGCAGGATGGTTTGGAGACACTGTTGGCGGTGTAAGGGAAGTGAAGCTTTTTGGAATACTGGAAAATAAGAGAGCCGAATTTGCTGACAGACAGCTTTCTGTAATCAATAAACAGAAAAAGATGAATATGCTTGCCCAGTGGAACGGCATAACGGATAACATTATCGTACATCTGTTGACCAGCCTGATATATATTATTGGTGCAAATCTTGTTTTTGATATGCAGCTTTCAGTAGGCAGTGTGTTTGCGTTTATTACATATAGTGCGTATGTGACAGGACCTATTTCAGCAATACTCAATATCGGGTATCTTTTGTCAGGAATTATTCCTTCAACAAAGCGGTATTATGAGTTTATGGCACTTGAAGAAGAAAAGGAAAATGAGGAGGGCATGACCGAGCCTTGCTTCGGTGATCTGGAATTACAGAATCTTTCTTTTTCATATGAAAAGGATAAAGCGGTACTGTCCGATATTAATATTGCTTTTCCAAAGGGAAGTAAAACGGTGCTGATTGGTCGGAATGGTTCGGGGAAAAGTACACTGATAAGTCTGTTGCTGCAATTATACCAACCTACAGGCGGAAAAATAACATTAAATGGTATAGATATTTCGGAGTTTGTTTTGAGAGAATACAGAAATATGGTATCTGTAGTAAGCCAGGAGATCTATCTGTTCAATTCATCTATCAGGGATAATATCTGTATGTATAAAATATAGATGATAAGACAATTATGGAAGCCTGTAAAGATAGTGGACTTGCTGATTTTATTTCTGAGGTGTCATTGGATTATGTGGTAGGACAGAATGGGGCAATGCTTTCCGGAGGACAGAAACAGAAAATTGCACTGGCAAGGGCATTGGTGCATAACAGTCCGGTTATTATATTTGATGAAGCCACATCTAATACAGATGTGTATTCTGAACATCAGATTAACGGACTGCTCCATACGAAACTGAAAGAAAAGACGGTCATAATCATTACCCACAAACAGGAGATATTAAAAGAAGCAGATCAGATTATCATGCTGAAAGATGGTGCTGTTGTTGGAAGTGGAGTCTATGATGATTTGTCAAAAGATAATCTGGAATTTAAAAATATGCTGAAAATGGGAGAAAAATATTGAATAATACATTGCCATGAATTGACAGGAGATAGTAAAATCTGCAAAGTATTACACGAAAATGGCAAATGGTTACAGATTGCCAGACACCATAATAATTTCTGATATAATGTGATAAGTCAGAAAGGATGATGGGGCTATGGGGAAAAGAGCGCACATATACAAAATTATTGCAGAGAATATCAGAAAAGAACGAAGAAGGCTTGGAATTACGCAGGCAGAGCTTGCAGAACGGGCGGATGTATCATTGGATACTATCAAAAGTGTTGAAAATGGCAGAAGGGCAATGAGTCTTGATACATATTTGAATATTGTTCATGCATTGGAGTCATCGCCTATGGTTCTGATGAGCCAGCAGCACCCTAAGAAGCACATTGAGCGTTTTGCATTTATGATGAATCGGTGTGACGAAAGAGAAATAGAATTTGCATTACATATGATTGAACAAATATTAAGAGGACAGGAAGATTATCTGAGTGAATAGACGGGTAGTTATCCTGTCCTTTGTCTATGATTCTTTTGCAAATTTTTCAGCGAGATGGTATATGATTTCTTCAATGGTGGGAGTTTCATTTTCACATGGAAAGTCTGTCCAGAAGAGTTGCATTTGTGGATCAGGCTTTTTAAAGCAATAGAAACTGCCCGCCCAATTTCCTGTTGGACTTCTTCTTTTGTGATTCCTTCTTTTTCGGCAATGATTTTCAAATATTTATCAACAGAGTATGTGTTTTTATCATTCATAGTGTTGTTGTGAATCCTTTCTGAGAAGGGTATCTACGGGCAAATTGTCAGGTGATTGAATTGTCCCGGTTGAATACCATAAAAGTAAAACAGATAATCCGTTCTATATTACATAATAACCTTGAGAGCTGTTTTCTATGCAGATTATGGCTATTTTCTATTCTATCATATACATACGGCATGGTGCATACACGCACCATATCATTATAGGACACTCTTGCGTAGAATACAAGGAGGAGGTCTTTGTAATGATAGTATATGACAGGTTATGGATTACACTCAAGAAGAAAAATATTAGCCAGTATGCACTAATTAAAGATTATGGAATAGATAAAGCACAGTTACAGCGATTGCGAAAGAATATGGTCGTAAAAACGGTAATCCTTAACAGATTATGTTCCATACTTGATTGTAAGATAGAGGACATCATGGAGTTTGTGCCGGATGAGGATATTAAGTAAAGAGATATTTCCAAAATGTAATGAGAGTTTGGAAATATCTCTTTTTTTAATCCTCGAATATTTATATTCTTGGTATTAAGGTGTACAATATTCCACCTGAAATAGCTGGTTTAGTCACTCTTACAAATGATTCACTTACAGTACAATGAATACAGCTTAAGCAAATATATAAGGTGCCGGAAAAGAGTGGAAGGTGTACTACGATATTGTTAATAGTGGAGAAAGAATAAAAGAGTTGCGTGCGGTAAGAAGAATGACAAGACAGCAGCTTGCCGAGCAGATTGGATTGTCAGTGGATGCTCTGCGGAAAATTGAAGCTGGTGTAAATGGAGCAAAATAGATACTTTGATTAGTATTGCTGAATTGTTTCATATATCGTTGAGGGTGTACTTGCACCTATGCAAAAACAGGAAGAATTAACTGTATTATAGTTAAGGATTTATCGAGACTTGGCAGAAATTATGTTGAGATGGGGAACTACATTGAAAGAGTGTTTCCTTTTCTCAATGTAAGATTCATTGCTGTTACGGATGATTTTGACTCGTTCAGACCGGGCACAGACCTTATGATGCCTTTGAAAAATATCGTAAATGAGTTTTATGCAAAGGATATACATCAATTGCCAAGCTCAACTCCTTTATCTGATACATTCAAGCAATCTCCGTATTTCTTAACCTTATTCATAACATCAGCACTTTTAAAATTTCCTATTTTTCCATTATGAGTAAATTTTACAATACCATCTGGAGAGACTTGAGCATATTTATCTACATTGTACTGCAATGAATTGTAATAGCCTCGTGGTCAAACTCATTCTACATCAGAAAGCCCTGTACTATTTCTTTTTTATGAAAAAGTTGCAAAGTGCTTGTAGAAAGATAAAAGGTATGATTACTTTGCTTTGCTGCAGAGTAAGAGCGTACACAAATGAACATCCAGTCACAGCGTAAGAAAACCGGGAGACCGTGAATGTGCCATCCCCCGGCTGCGTTCACGGTCTCCCGGTTTTCGTAGTTAGTCAAGTGAATTAAGCAGTCTTTCCTGTATAAAGCTGATAATACTTTCCCTTCTTTGCAATCAGCTCATCATGCTTCCCCTCTCAATAATGCGTCCCTGCTCCAAAACCATAATGCAGTCGCTGTTTCTGACAGTAGAAAGCCTGTGTGCGATAACAAATGTAGTACGGCCGTGCATGAGCTTATCCATGCCGTCCTGAACAATACGCTCGGTACGTGTATCAATTGAGCTTGTAGCCTCATCGAGGATGAGCACAGGCGGATCGGCGATAGCGGCACGCGCAATGGCTAGAAGCTGGCGCTGACCCTGGCTTAGGTTTGCACCGTCACCGGTCAGTACAGTATTGTAGCCGTCAGGAAGCTGGCGGATAAACGTATCGGCGTTTGCCAGGCGGGCAGCTGCGTATACTTCATCATCTGTGGCATCAAGCTTGCCGTAGCGGATGTTTTCCATGACAGTAGCTGTGAAAAGGTGGGTATCCTGCAAAACAATGCCAAGAGAGTGGCGCAGATCAGCCTTTTTAATTTTGTTTATATTGATGCCGTCATATCTTATCTTGCCGTCTGCTATATCGTAGAAGCGGTTGATAAGGTTAGTGATGGTAGTCTTTCCAGCTCCGGTGGTGCCGACAAAGGCAATCTTCTGACCGGGTGTTGCAAAAAGATCCACATCGTGCAACACAATTTTCTCAGGCACATATCCGAAATCCACATCATCAAATACCACATCGCCCTCGAGCTTTTTGTAATCCACAGAGCCGTCAGCCTGATGAGTATGCTTCCATGCCCATAAGCCGGTGCGCTCAGGGGTTTCAGTGAGCTTTCCGTTTTCTTCTTTAGCATTTACAAGTGTGACATAGCCCTCTCAGTCTCAGGCGCTTCGTCGAGCAGTGAGAAGATACGGTCACATCCGGCAAGCGCCATGATGATACTGTTGAACTGCTGGCTGACCTGCGAGATAGGCATGTTAAAGCTCTTGTTAAAGGTCAGAAAGCTCGCAAGCTTACCAAGGTCAGACCGCCAAAGCCTGAAAGAGCCATAACACCGCCGGCAAGAGCGCAGAGCACGTAGCTTAGATTTCCAATCTGTGCGTTTACAGGACCGAGCATGTTGGAGTACATGTTGGCATTGTAGGCGCTTTCAAAGAGTTCATCGTTTATTTTGTCGAAGGCTTCAATATTTTCCTGCTCGTGGGTAAATACCTTGACCACCTTCTGTCCGTTGAGCATTTCCTCGATGAAGCCGTTAACCTTGCCGAGGTCGCGCTGCTGAGCAAGGAAATAGCGGCTGGAGAAGCCTGCAAATTTCTTTGTCACGACAGTTGTTACGATTACCATCACGATAGTTAGTACGGTGAGCGGAATATTTAATATGACCATTGAAACAAAAACGCTCACAACAGTGATGGCACTGTTAAGTATCTGCGGAAGACTCTGGCTGATGAGCTGGCGGAGGGTATCGATATCGTTTGTATAAATTGACATGATATCGCCGTGCGCATGTGAGTCAAAGTATCGGATTGGCAGATCCTGCATATGGGAAAAGAGCTCAACACGCAGGTTCTTAATGGTGCCCTGTGATACGTAGATCATTATTTTGCTGTATGCAAACGTACTGATGACGCCGATGCCGTAGAATACGGCGACCCTTCCCATTGCTGCAAGGAGTGGTCCGTAGTCGGGACTTCCTGTCTTAAGCAGTGGTACTATATAGTCATCAATCAAATTTTTGGTAAACATGGTTCCCTGCACATTTGCAAGTACACTGACAAAGATACATATCACAACAATTATGCAGGCCGGTAAATATTTCTTGAAAATAAATCCCATGAGGCGCGCAAAAAGCTTACCGGGATTTTTAATTTTGGGTTTTGGACCTCGTGGTCCTCTTGGTCCTGGCATCAGGCAGCACCTCCTTCATCAAAGTCTCCTCCGCCGTTTGTCTGGGAATCGTAAACATCGCGGTAGATTTCATTATTTTTAAGCAGATTTTCGTGAGTGTCAAAGCCGTCCACTTTTCCGTCATTCATCACGATGATACGGTCAGCATCCATGACTGATGAAATACGCTGTGCGATGATGAGCTTAGTGGTTCCCGGTATTGTTTTTGCGAGGGCAGCACGGATTTTTGAATCTGTTGCTGTATCTACAGCCGAGGTGCTGTCATCGAGTATGAGTATCCTTGGCTTTTTAAGCAGAGCTCTTGCGATACACAGACGCTGCTTCTGGCCACCGGATACGTTGGTTCCGCCCTGCTCTATGTAGGTGTTGTACTTGTCAGGGAAGGAATCGATAAAGTCATCGGCGCATGCCATTTTGCAGGCTTCGATACACTCATCCGTGGTAGCATTTTTGTCACCCCAGCGCAGATTTTCGAGTATGGTGCCCGAGAAAAGCACGTTCTGCTGGAGCACGACAGCTACCTTGTTTCGGAGAGTGTCCATGTCGTATTCACGCACATCGTGGCCTCCGACGATTACAGAGCCGGTGTCTGTGTCGTAGAGCCGGCTTATCAGGTTTACAAGGGAAGATTTCGAGCTTCCGGTTCCTCCTATGATGCCGATTGTCTCACCGGATTTTATGTCTAGATTTATATCCGACAGAACCGGAGTTTCAGCGGTGTCTGAATATCTGAAGGTTACATGCTTAAAGCTTATGCTCCGTCAGGAACATCGTAAAGCGGCTCCTTTGGATTGTGCAGTGTGCTCTGTTCATTTAATACCTCGCTGATTCGTCTTGCGGATGCGAGTGAGAGTGAAATCATTACAAACACCATCGAGAGCATCATGAGGTTCATCAGAATATTCATGCAATAGGTGAGAAGAGCCATCAGATCACCTGTAGTGAGAGTGCTGCTTACCACCATATGAGCTCCGAGCCAGCTTATTAACAGGATGCAGGCATACACTGTAAACTGCATGAGCGGAGAGTTGTATACCACAAGGCTTTCTGCCTTCACAAATACGTCGTAGATATTCTGTGCTGCCTTTGAAAAACGTTTCTTCTCATAATCCTCACGGACGTATGCCTTTACAACGCGGATAGCGGATACGTTTTCCTGTACGCTTTCATTCAGGTCATCGTAGCGCTTGAAGGCTCTGTCGAAGTATTTCATGGCTGCCTTACTGATAAAAAGCAGCAAAGCTCCAAGTACGATGACGGCGACTAAGTAAATTGTCGCAAGACGCGGGCTGATGAAAAATGACATAGCCATCGCACATATTATGGATGCAGGAGCTCTCATAGCCATGCGAAGCATCATCATATAAGCATTCTGGATGTTGGTCACATCGGTTGTCATACGTGTGACAAGGCTTGCAGATGAGAATCTGTCGATGTTTGCAAAGGAAAAGGTCTGGATGTTGCGAAACATTGCAGCACGCAGATTCTTTCCAAAGCCCATGGCGGCCTTTGCACCATATTTTGCACCGAGACATCCTGTCAAAAGACCAAACAGTGCTGCGACAATCATCCACACACCCATGATATAGATATGCTTTGTATCGCCCTTATTGACACCGTTGTCTATGATTGATGCCATGAGAAGGGGATGATGGTATCCACAGCCACCTCAAGCAGCATGAAACAGGTGTCGCAATCGAAGCCCATTTGTATTCCTTTATTTGGGCACCTAATGTTTTTAACATATGTTTTGTCCTTTCTTCTTATATTTTAATTTGATTAAAACTGACTTCCCACATTTAGTGGATAGCTGTTAACTAAAAAAATGCTTGCATTTAATTAGTTAGTGTGCTAACTATATTATAGATATACTTTTTTTATTGTCAAGAAAATTTATGAGAGGATTTCAGATATGAAGGAGTTTACACCGGATAAATACTTAGGACACAAGATAAACCGCATCAGCAGGAGCATAGACAGATATTTTGACAGAAAAAGGTGCGGTAAAACAGAATGTATACCGCGTAGCCAGGGCATGATGATTGGATATATTATGGACAATCCGGGCCAAAATATATTTCAAAAGGATATCGAGGCAGAGTTTCACCTGTCAGGAGCCACAGTGACAAATATGCTTAAAAGGCTTGAGAAAAACGGCTATATCGTGCGCACACCTATGGAAAATGATGCAAGGCTTAAGAGGATTGAGCTGACGCAAAAAGCGCTGGACCACGAAAACCGTGTGAGAGAAAATATAAGGGTAATAGAGGAAGCCATGCACAAAGGCTTTTCTAAGGAAGAATTTGACATGATGCTTGGTTTTTTGGACAGAGTGATTGACAATATGGAAAAGCTTAACAAGTAACAAAATAATTACAGAGTTGAAAAAGTAGCATAAATATTGTGGATTTTTTTGTGCAATAAGTCAAAATGCTACAAAATATTGTTGAGCGTATTGACATAGCAACAATATCTTGTATAATTTAGATTGTCATCAAAAGACAGATGCACAGATTTGTATTAAATAATATGGCATTTTATATGTAGCTATATTGTAATTGTTTGGTGAAAAGCCCGCTTTACATTGCAGGGCAGTGACATGAATTAATGATTACATCTCATTTATAGCTGCATATTTTGTGCCATTACATATGATAAAATACATATATATAGTATGTGTATTGAATGGCAATACTATATATAGTACACTACGTTATATGAAATATAGTATACAGAGAGGAGAAATTTACATGAAAATCATCAAACGAAGCGGCAGTGAGGACATATTTGATGCAGCCAAAATTGTAGCTGCCATTAGAAAGGCAAACGATTCAGTGCTAGACTATGAGAAGCTTACTGCTGATCAGATTGAGGAAATTGCAAGCAACGTGGAGACTGCATGTGAGAACATGAAGCGCTCTCCAAGCGTTGAGGAGATACAGGATATGGTGGAGAACCAGCTCATGAACAAGCGTGCCTTTACCGTAGCCAGAAACTACATCACTTACAGATACAAGAGAGCCATTGTCCGTAAGTCGAATTCTACAGACCAGCAGATTCTTAGTCTTCTTGAGTGCAATAACGAGGAGGTAAAGCAGGAAAACTCCAACAAGAATCCTACTGTAAACAGCGTGCAGCGTGACTACATGGCAGGTGAGGTGAGCAAGGATATCACACGCCGTTTCCTGCTTCCTGAGGATATAGTGGAGGCTCATGAGAAGGGGCTTATCCATTTCCACGATGCAGATTATTTCGCACAGCATATGCACAACTGCTGTCTTGTAAACCTTGAGGACATGCTTCAGAACGGCACAGTAATCAGTGAGACTATGATTGACACACCAAAGAGCTTTTCAACAGCCTGCAACATCGCTACACAGGCTATCGCACAGATTGCCAGCTCACAGTATGGTGGACAGAGTATCTCGCTCGCACATCTGGCACCATTTGTACAGGTCAGTCGTGAGAAGTTCAGAAAGCAGGTGCTAAATGAGTTCGAGAGCGTAGGCCTTGATTTGGATGAAGAAAAAATCAACGAGGTAGCAGAGCTTCGTGTCAAGGAAGAAATCAACCGCGGTGTACAGATGATTCAGTATCAGGTCATCACACTCATGACTACAAACGGACAGGCACCATTTATCACGGTATTTATGTACCTGAATGAGGTATCAGATCCGCAGACAAAGGCAGATCTTGCCGCAATCATTGAGGAGATGCTGCACCAGAGAATAAAGGGTGTAAAGAACGAAAAGGGTGTATATATCACACCGGCATTCCCAAAGCTCATATATGTGCTTGAGGATGACAATATCACAGAGGATTCAAAGTACTGGAATCTTACAGTACTCGCCGCACAGTGCTCTGCAAAGAGAATGGTGCCTGATTATATTTCAGAGAAGGTCATGAAGGAACTTAAGGACGGAGATGTGTATACATGCATGGGCTGCCGTTCATTCCTCACAGTGGACAGATGCTCACAGACAGCGGGAAATGTGGCACATGCCAAGAATTTTGATCCAAACAAGCGTAAATACTATGGACGTTTCAACCAGGGTGTTGTCACCTTAAATCTCGTTGATGTGGCATGCTCATCAGAAAAGGATGAGGAAAAATTCTGGAAGATACTTGATGAGAGACTTGAGCTGTGTCATAGAGCACTTATGTGCAGACATAAGAGGCTTCTTGGTACCAAATCCGATGTAGCACCGATTCTCTGGCAGAACGGAGCACTTGCACGTCTGAAAAAGGGAGAGGTTATAGACCCATTATTATTTAACGGATACTCAACAATCTCACTCGGCTATGCAGGACTTTGTGAGTGTGTACGCTATATGAAGGGAGTATCACACACAGAGCCAAAGGAAGGCACACCGTTTGCACTTAAGGTAATGCAGCGCTTAAACGATGCATGTGAGCAGTGGAAAAAGGAGTCAAACATCGATTTCAGTATATATGGCACACCGCTTGAGTCTACCACCTATAAGTTTGCTAAGTGCTTACAGAAGCGCTTTGGTATCATCGAGGGTGTTACCGACAAGAATTACATCACAAACAGCTATCATGTGCATGTAACAGAGCAGATCAATGCATTTGACAAGCTTAAGTTTGAGTCTCAGTTCCAGAAGCTGTCTCCGGGTGGCGCTATCAGCTACGTGGAGGTACCAAACATGCAGGATAATATCCCTGCAGTGCTTTCAGTAATGCAGTACATCTACGACAATATCATGTACGCAGAGCTGAATACAAAGAGCGACTATTGCCAGGTATGCGGCTACGACGGAGAAATCAAAATCGTAGAGGAAGAGGGCTCAGGCAAGCTTATCTGGGAGTGCCCACACTGTGGCAACCGCGACCAGAACAAGATGAGTGTAGCCCGTCGTACATGCGGCTATATCGGCACACAGTTCTGGAATCAGGGAAGAACACAGGAGATTAAAGAGCGAGTGCTTCATCTGTAGAAGTTAAAGGAGGTTATTGTTTATGACTAATGAGGAAATCTGGAATATTGGCTTAGGAGAGCGTACAGACGAGCTTTCAAAGCTGCAAAGCGAATATGACAGGCTCGACGTGGAGTGACGTAAAGCAGAATTTGAAATGGATATGTATGCACGTCTCAGGGAAGTAAACAATGCAATGCTTTATAAGCAGAAATTCTCAGAAAAATATGAGAAATGTGCCAGGACATCTGAAAAGCTTACGAAACAGAAGAATGCACTTGAGAATGAGATTAGTGTTCTGAAAAAAGAGATATATTACATTGCGATTATTCGCAAGGAGTACGCAGACGGAAGCGTTGACTATGAACCTCATTTACGGATATTGAAGATTTTAACGAAAGTTATTATTGTATTCTGAAATGTATCGGGAAAGAGGTGGGAATTGCAACGGACAATCCAAAAGTTCTAACCTATGCTTGTGTTATTCGTGGGAAAGAAGAAATTGAGAAAGAACTTCTGCATGGAAATGGCAAGCAGTTAGAGTATATTTAATCACGGTGATAAGAAAGGAGCTTATCTAGTTGACAAATAACAAGAAAAAGAGAAAGGTAGTTATTATATCTTTTTGTGCTGTTATCTTTCTGACCTGTATTATTGCACTATATTTATCAAGCTATAAATCGCCTTATAAATATATGAAGGCTCATAATAGAACAACTGCACAGACAAAAGCAAATGAATTTTTGGCGCAAGCTCACATTGACGATAAGTATATAGTCTTTTTTGTAAATGAAAATGGTAATGTAGCGTGTGCTATTATGAAAAAAAAGCTGTTGTCCTATGATGTATTAAGAATTAGTGGTGAGTTATCTATAAGAAAAGATAATGAAAATTATTTATTCAGCGCATATGAGGATAATGGATATGAGTGGATAGATTGGGGGTTAATTAGTGAGAGTGATATAGACAAAATTTTAGTAAATGGTAAAGAAATGAACATTATTGATAATTTACAATATTCGTTTAGAATATGCTGGATAACAGGAAATGGTGAAGAAAATATTCCATCTAATCATGAAGAAATAAAAAAAGGTGCTGTTCGGTAAGGACAGCACCTTTTTTATAAAGTTAGTAAGGAATATTGGTTACAGTGCAAACCAAAGACCATTGTTCATCGACATTACTCAAAGTGAAACCTGCAGACACAGTATCACTTCCTGCACTCATAGAAATACTACCAACTGTTTGCTTATAAGTATGAATATATTTTAAGACGGCTTCGGCGGTATTTCCATTTCCAGTCATGGTGTTCTTTTTTATCGTCATAGTTGCGTGTATGTTTTTATTGTAATTTGCAAAATGGTCTTCAAAAAGACTTCGTCAAATGACCATACTCTGCCACCGTTTGCGATAGAATCAACCATTACGGCGGAAGTAACATTACCGACTAAATCAGTTGCTTTACAAGAGAAAGCTCTAGTTGTAAAAGAACCCGACCAAGTAATACCCATAAAATCTTTACCAACAGCAGGATTTTTTTCAGAACTTGTAAATGAACCAAAATCCCAATCTGCATCTGCTGTTAATTTACAAGAAACACTTTTTCCGGATTTAGAATGAGTGCCGGAGAAAGTAAGGGTTAATTTCCCGTATGAGTTTTTGGCAGCACGAGGTGTAGCCAAAGTATTAAGATTGTCGAAGTTATCAATTCCGATATCATCTACTTCCTCTTTGGACAAAAGGCGGCTATCGGAAACATAGACTTCTCCATTGCGGTCAACTGCATATGACTCTTCTACAAAAACGGTTGCAGTTACAGTAGCAGGCTGTATTTCTGTACTATCAATAGAATAGCCAACGGGTTCAGAGTTTGTTTCCGTGATAATATAAGCGTCTGGGAACTCTGGAGAATATACACCTCTAACAGAAGTATTATCTGTTTCACTTGCAAAAGCTGTTACAGACATACCCATAACCATGACAGCGGAAAGAGCAACGCTGACGAGTTTCTTAAAATACTTTTTAATTATAAGCAATACCTCACTTTCTATGTGAAAGGTCAATAACTACATTTGAATTGTAACATATAAAGATTACAATGTTATGCTATTTTTACGAAAATATGCAAAATATATCACTATATTATGACAATTTTAAACAAAGAGAATGTACAGGAATAGCCTGATGTAACATAAAAATATGCCGTATGGCTTTTTTATATATAGTACCGGGGACTCTGGCAATTTGCCTATGAAAAAATATCAAGGATTCATGTCATGAAGATATGCTTCTTTTTTTATTTATGTGTAAAATTTTTTATAAATAAGTCTATATTCATGTATTCAAAAGTGTTATAATATTAGTTATAAAAATAATTTTATTCATATATATACGAGGTAGTTTTTAAACTATGGGGATTAAAACATTTGAAACACGCGAAGCATTAAAAAATAAATTACATAACAGAAAACTTATCTTTTCAGAAAATGAGCTTGATGAAGTTTTAATTTCTCATAATTATTTTAATTTATTTAATGGCCTAGAAACTATTTTTCTACAAACATCCTCTCCTAAAACATATGATAAAGTAAAGTTGATTGATTTCATTAATCTATATCAATTTGATAAAGAAATTAGATCAATCTTATCAAATTGCTTGGATTCTGTTGAAGAGAAGTTAAAAGCCTCAATAGCATATAATTTTTGTAAGCATCATTGTGTTTCATTATCGGATACAATGCAATATACAAATAAGTCTAATTTTATGAACCCTGCAAACAATGAATCTGGGACACCGACATACTGTCATTATTCTGAAGCATATCCATTTGTTAATTATCAAAATCAAAAGATATATCAAGATTTTGATAAGTTTTGTCTTTTTAAACCATTTTTTCTATCTAATTTAGTAGATAGAAATGATCATATTGATATTTCATTTTATTTAGACAATGATTACGTAGCACCTTCAGGGGTTGCTGTTTATCGTAATAGTGATGGCACTTACAACAGAAACATCGCTGTGCCATTTTGGGTTGCAATAGAGACTCTTACATTTGGTGAAATATTAAGACTGTTGCACTATTTGCAAGATGATGTTCTTAAAGACGTTTTAAATGATTTTAATTTACCATTATCAAAACGTGCCCCGTTCTTAAATATGATTGATATTTTATTGTGTCTTAGAAATAACTGTGCACATACGACGCTACTTAATAGATTTCGGACGGAAAAAAGATATCGAATTAATGCATTATTAATTGCTTCGTTTTCATTAACACCTAAAAATGCAGATTCGGTGTTAAAATTATTTGATTCAATTAAAATATTAAGCTTTTTTACTGACGTATCTGCATTAAAGAAACCTTTACGGACATTAAAATTTAAAATATATGTTAGTATGGGAATAAAAAAGGGGAAAACAGTATATAATAAAATATTAGCACGAATGGGATGCGGAGACTATAAAAAATGGAATATAGCTTTATTTGAAACAAAATATTTTTTATAATTTCCTTGACATTTTTATAAATTAGTAGTATAATGCACACAACAAATGAGATGCCCTTAAGGGCGCTAAGTAATGGAGGCATTACTTTCGATAAAAAACCTAGCATATAATGCTAGGTTTTTTTGGTGGTGCGTTGACAGATATTAAATTAAAAAGCTACGGTACGGCTTTTTTATATAGTACCGGAGACTCTGGCAATTTGCCTATGAAAAAACTAAAAATTCTGATGCATATTAATATATTTAGCTTGCATAAAAAATTATTATACTTCTAAACGCGTAAAAGTATTGTGAAATTTCCACAAAATTAATGTGAATATCATTATTTGAATAACCGTTTGAACAAGCTGAATTTTGTATATTTTCCCATATTTACAAATATCAAATATATGTATTTTTGCTAAATTGGTCATAAATAACTTGTCATTTATGTCAATTGAAACGTACGCAATAAATGTATAGACTGTAAATATAGTTATTGCAACCGATTGCGCTGTTGCGCATGAAACAGATGAAATCATGCGCGGCATGCAATTTGAGCAGGTGCATGACAGTGGCTTAATGGCTTTGATATTTATCAATTCGATAGTCATTTACCAATGCATAAAAACAAGGAGGAAAATATGAGCAGGAAGAGAAAAATGGCATCTATAACAAGTGCCGGACTGGTGTTTGCAATGCTTCTAAGCCAGAGCGCTGTGGCGGATTTGGGTACAGAGCAGGTTAAGGCAGCAGAGAATACCGCAAAGTGGGTAGACACAGAGTATGTGGTGAATGGAGACTTTGAGTCGTCTATAAATGGGGATGGAAGTATAACCGGTTGGACTAAGTCAACGGGAAGTGGACTATTTGTCACAAAAGATGAGTGGGCGAAAAATAATACAACTCAGTTTACAAAGATAAATAACATAACTGGGAACAATTCGATATCTCAAACAATCAAGAACGTTGAGCCGGGAACTTATAGAATTTCAATTGATCAGGATGGGCAAAAAGATGTTAAATCAGGCCTGTATGTGAAATATTTGGAACAGGCTAAAGAACTTCCTGCTACAACAGACTGGGATAATTGGGAAACAGTTACAACCGATGAATTTACAATTGAAGCTGTACAAGATGTTGATATATGTATTGGAGGAGAGGTTACGAATGGCTATTGGGGCGATATTGACAATATTAAGCTTCAAAAGCTTTATGAAACAAAATCAGATGATACTGACTCTTCAGAAGAAAACAAGAAAGGCTACACAATCTCAGTAAACCAGACAGATGTAGCCGTAGAAAATGGCGATACAGTCAATCTTGAAGCAAAGATTACCTATGATGGAAAAGAAATAAGTGAACTTCCTGAGGGAGTAAATTTATGGTGGTGGGTTGATACAGGGAATGACCACACAGATGGATTGAATGACGGAACATTAGAAATCAATGATAATTCCGGAAAAACTCTTAAGGCAGCTTACACAACAAAGTCAGCAGGTAAATATTATGTTGTAGCCCAGCTTGAGGATGCAGATAAAAAGGTGCTTGGTTATGTATGTACAACTATTACATCTAAGGCGCCTGAAATTGATACCTCAGTAGACAATGATGATATTGTTGTTGCAAAGGTAAAGGATTTGTCCTCTGATTTCATAATGGGAATGGACATTTCATCTGTTATAACAGAATTAGACAGTGGTGTTATATACAAGGATTATAACGGAAAAGTAATTGACAATGTGACAGATTTCTGTAAATTCCTGGCAGAAAACGATATAAACCATATCCGTGTCAGAGTATGGAATAATCCATATGATTCAAACGGAAATGGATATGGTGGTGGAAATAACGATGTGGCAACCGCAAAGAAAATTGCTGATGCATGCCGCAGTGCCGGAATAAAAATGCTTGTTGATTTCCATTGCTCAGATTTCTGGACTGATCCGAGTAAACAGATGGTGCCTAAGGCATGGAAGGGCTATACAGTTGATGAGAAGGCTGCAGCTGTAGAAAAGTTTATCAACGAATCATTAAACACAATTGATGCATCAAAGGATGTTGTAGATATGGTTCAGGTTGGAAATGAGACAACAGGCGGTTTTATAGGAGAAACAAAAACAGATGCCATGTGTAAGCTCTTTTCCGCAGGCTCAAAAGGTGTTAAGGATTACAACAGTGACGTAAAGGTTGTGATTCATGTGGAAAGTCCTCAGAAGAATACACTTACAACATGGTCAGATAATCTTGAAAATTATAATGTAAATTATGATATTCTTGGAACAAGCTATTATCCATACTGGCATGGAACACTAAGCAATTTAAAGAAAGAACTCAGCTATGTTCAGACTAAGCACAACAAGAATGCAATGGTTTTAGAAACAAGCTATGCATATACACTTGATGATTCGGATGGTCATGAAAATACTGTCCGTGAGGGAAATAATGATGATTCGGCAGATGCCACAGAGCCTTTCACTGTGCAGGGACAGGCTACATATATCAGAAACCTCATCAATGCTGTAAATGAGGCAGGCGGACTTGGTGTGTATTACTGGGAGCCGGCATGGATTACCGTAGGAGATACAACAGGTCTTTCAGAGGAAGCTGCAGCGGCAAGATATGAAGCAAATAAAAAGATTTGGGAAGAAAAAGGCTCAGGCTGGGCATCAAGCTACGGCGGTGAGTATGATCCAAAGGATGCCGGAAAATGGTATGGCGGTTCTGCTGTAGATAACCAGGCAATGTTTTATCCGGATGGAACAGCAACAGCTGGCCTTAAGGTATGGAATTACGTAAAGACCGGTGCCAAGGTAACGAAAATTGGAGTTGAGGATATAGAAACAGCAGATGTCACAGCAGAGGCAGAAAAAGAGCCTGAGCTTCCAAAGACGGTCAATGTGACATACAATACTGAAAAAGTGGCCGAGAATGTTATCTGGAACACAGATGGAATTGATTTTTCAAAGGCAGGAACCTACACTGTAGAAGGAACTGTCAAATTCAGCAGAAAAATCGAGCGTGGTGCTTATAAGGATAAGACATCCGGTACAACAAAATGTACAGTAGTTATAAAACAGAAAAATCTCATTACAGATGCAGATGATGCAGGTTTTGAAAAGGCTGATAATTTTACTGCCGATAACAAGATTGTCGATTCGGTTTCTTCCACCAAGGATGATAAGAAGTCAGGAGCAGCATGTGCTCACTGGTACAATGCCGGCACAGATACAGCAGAGGCAGAAATTACATACAAGAATGCTATCACACTTGCTTCAGGAGAGTATACTTTCGAGTACGTAGGACAGGGTGCCGATGGAGATCAGCTTTATGCCAAGGCTGTTGATTCCAAAGGTAATGTCATTGCTAAGGGTGACAATGTAACACTTGCAGGCTGGAAAAACTGGAAGACTCCAAGCGTTTCGTTTAAGCTTGATAAGGAAACCGAGGTTACTCTTGTTGTCGGAATCGTGAGTGCAAAAGGTGGCTGGGGAACAGCAGATGACCTATACTTATATCAGACAAAGTCAGCCGACAAGAGTGATGCCGATAATGGTAATACCGGTGATGATGAAAATAAGAAGCCGGATACCCCATCTACTGATGACAATAACAAGGACAATACAGGAAACGGTGATACAGCCACACAGCCTGCAAAGGCTCTTACACCGGGAGCGGTTGTATCAAGCACATCCGACACCAAAACAACTGTAAAGGACACTAAGGGAATCCTTCCGGATACAGTAAAATTCGAGTCAAAGAAGGTAACTGATGAGAAGGAAGTGGCAAAGGTTGCAGATGTAGTAAAGAATAAAATTGTAGGAGTAAAGGATGTTTTAATATATGAGCTTAATCTGACAGATGGCACTACACAGCTTCATCAGCTTGCAGACAAGGTTCAGGTAACTATGGATATGCCTTTTGCGTTAGCTGACAATGAGGCAATCAAGGTATTCCGTGTGGATTCAGATAAGCTTATAGCCTGCACATCAAGGGTAGCAGATGGAAAGCTTGTATTTGAGACAGACCATTTCAGTACATTTGCTTTTGTAAAGGTAAATACCAATGCAGGTACTAAAGCAGCTCCTGCAGGCGCAGCAAAGACCTCAGATGACAGCAATATGTATATGTGGCTTGTTATCGCAATGGCAGGTCTTGGCGTATCAATCGCAGCTCTTATGAGCCGCAAAAAGGAGCAGGCATAGCAGCTCTTCTAAAAGAACAACATAACGCATAAGAAAAATAA
>ENA-OQEX01000390-OQEX01000390.1-human-gut-metagenome-genome-assembly--contig:-NODE-390-length-24023-cov-2.473134_pt1 | contig 24023 bp, 29 predicted proteins | sample MGYA00242802_ERZ504649 | MGnify/ENA primary metagenome ERZ504649 (study PRJEB26092, sample SAMD00036194) | human gut metagenome | host: Homo sapiens | study: EMG produced TPA metagenomics assembly of...
CATCGAGACCTTCCACAAGACCATGGACGCCTGCGAGGCTGGCGACAACACCGGTCTGCTGCTGCGTGGTCTCGGCCGTGACGATGTCGAGCGTGGCCAGGTTGTGGCCAAGCCGGGCTCCGTTACCCCGCACACCAAGTTCGAGGGCGAAGTCTACGTGCTGACCAAGGACGAAGGCGGCCGTCACTCGCCGTTCTTCTCCAACTACCGTCCGCAGTTCTACTTCCGCACCACCGACGTCACCGGCGTCATCGAGCTGCCGGAAGGCGTCGAGATGGTTCAGCCGGGCGACCACGCTACCTTCACCGTTGAGCTGATTCAGCCCATCGCTATGGAGGAAGGCCTGACCTTCGCTGTGCGTGAAGGTGGCCACACCGTCGGCTCCGGTCGTGTGACCAAGATCCTCGCCTGATTTTCATCAGACAAGAATCTTCGCTTGAACTAGCGTTATAGAAAATCCCCTTCGGAGGAAACTCGGAGGGGATTTTCTATAACCGCAACAGGATATGGATATGTACCACGACTTCCGGCCTGGATGCGCTAGTGTTGCTTTCCAATAGATAAACGGACTGCTGCACTGCGAGGATATGACACTGATGGCAGGCCGGGAAAGAAGGTCGATGATGACTGGTGCACAGGCCGCTCACTGTGGTTCTGTATCCGCAATTTCGCTGGGACTGCCCGTTTCCACGGCGATTCCCGAAGCAAAGGCACACTGCCGAAAGCCTTGTTCGTAGGCAAAGCGCCGATTTCCGGCAAACTCAAGCAGCGATTGGTGAACGAGATCGAATCCATCACCATGCTGGCGTTGGCCCGGTCGGCCAACACGGGGCTTGCGGACGGCAAACTGATCCCGGAAGTGCTGGTCATCGGACTGAAGCTTACGGCCAAAGCCACCGGCATACCGAACGAAGTCATCGACCTGATCGCCGGACAGCGCAAATCGGGCATCGTGTTCGTGTGCGTACGCGACGTGCCGTTCGAGGCAGCACGCGTGAGGAATGCGCGTTCGCCGTGCGCCGCGCATACCGGGGCGTGCCGGGCACACGCCGATCTATCAGGTATATGCCGGCGACTGGCAGCCGGCGGGGGAGGCCCAGCTGGAGCTGGCCGGCTCTACTATTGATGAGCTGTGGGCATCGCTGTGCTCACAGACCATTTTGGGTACGCCGGAGGTCGAGAATCTGGATGCGCGCATCATTCGCCATACTGAAATTGCTCGGCTCGAATCCGAAGTGGACAAGCTCACTCGTGACCATCAGCGCGTCAAGAACCCGGCCCAGCGCAACGAGATCTATGCCAAACTCCACAAGCCAAGGCGCAGCTCGCAAAACTGCGCGAGGCATAGTGATGTGAAAGCCATTGGGCTTCCGCTGGCGGGAGCTGGCTCGCGAAGCGAGACTGAGGGTGGTCCAGGTCCGTGGCCTAGGCTACGCCCAAGCTAATTGAAATATTCGTGCATCATACAGCGTACAGTTAAACCATGTTCCCTCTGCTCGAAACCCTGGTCGCCGTATACGAGGTGGGTCAGTTCACGCTGGCCGCCGATGAGCTGAAGGTATCGCAGTCGACGGTGTCGTCGCGTATCGCCCAATTGGAGCAGATGGTCGGCGCGCCGCTGTTCGTGCGCAATGCGAAAAGTGACGTGACGCCCACACAGGCCGGGCGGATGCTGTACCAGACTGCATCGGCATCGACGGATTATGGCGGGATACGCGTGAGCAGATCGCCCGCGTGCAGGAGGCGCGTGAGCCGCTGGCCGTGTCGTTCTCGCACACGACCGCGGCGATCTGCTGCCGAAGCGTTGCCGGTGATGGCTCGGGACATGGACGGTTTCGACTTCGCTGTACACGTGATGAACTCGGATGCGATTCTCGAACAGGCCAGCATGAAGGCCGTGCAGCTCGGCGTGGTGGAAAAGCCGATCGTGAACGATTCGGTGGACCGCGTCACCCTGTGCGAGGACCGGCTGGTGTTGGCGGGGACCTGACGGCGTGTGGATGGTGCGCGAACACGGTTCCGGCGTGCGGTATTACACGGATCTGTATTTCAAGACCGCTCAGGTTGTGCCTGCACGCACGATGGAAGTGTCCAGTAATGCGGCGATTGTGGCGGCGCTGTCCGCCGGGTTCGGGCAGTCGTTGATTTCGGAAGCCGCCGTGCCGGCGGGCGTGCCGGTGCAGCGGGAGCTTGGCGATGAGTTTGTGCGGCGGTTCTATGCGCTGGTGCCGAGAACCGGTCTGACGCACGATCAGCGGGAGTTGGCGGAGACGATTATTGCTGCGCTGCGCGGGTAGTCAGATAGTCGACTGAGGGGAGGTTGCGAACGTTGTTTCTCTCCCTCCGTCCGCCTGCGGCGGCCACCTCTCTCATCAGAGGGAGATCAATTAGGTATCGACAAAATCGATGATATGTATTGGTTGCAATGATTTGACCGATGTAAACGCTTGAGCTTCAATAGACATCATGAGAGAGTTCTGTACAAAATGGTGGAAGCGCATTGCCACCGTTGACATGCTGTTCATTGGTGTTCTGACTCTGCTGGCCTCGCTGTTCGCCTCCTGGCTCAAGCAGTTCCCCGGATTCAGCCTGTTCGGCGCGCTCATCATCGCGCTGCTCATCGGTATGATCATCCAGTTCCCGATCCGCAGTGCCTACGTCGGTTCCAATGATGGCCGCAAGGCAGGCGTCAAGGACGCCGCTGGCCTGATTTCCAACAAGCTGCTGCGCCTCGGCATCATCCTGCTCGGTTTCAAGCTCAACCTCGCCGTGCTGTTCACGCAGGGCATCAAGTGTCTGCCGATCGCCGCTGTGGTCGTTACGCTGACCATCATCGTGTGCTATGCCATCGCCCGCAAACTCGGTGTCGACCCGATGCTCGCCATCCTGACCGCCGGTGCACCGGCATCTGCGGTGCGGCCGCCGTCATGGGCCTGGCCGGTTCCATCAAGGTGCCTGAGGACAAGCAGGACGAGAAGGACAACGACGTGACCATGGCCGTGGCCATCGTAGCCATTATGGGTACTGTGTTCGCGTTGCTGGAGATCGCGCTCGGCCCGCTGACCGGCATGACCAAGGACCAGCTGGGCATCACCGCCGGTGCTTCCCTGCACGAAATCGCCCACGCGGTCGCGGGCGGCGACGCGTTCGGCGCGGTGGACATCGCCACCATCATGAAGCTTTCCCGCGTGCTCATGCTTGTGTTCGCGGCCATCATCATCGCCATCTGGTGGGAGAAGAAGCATTCCGAGGTTCAGAGCACCGGCAAGAAGACCGTGGCCTTCCCGTGGTTCATGCTCGGCTTCATCGGCGCTTCGATTATCGGCACCTTCGTACCGTTCGTCACCTCCATCACCCCGCAGCTCGTGGACTTTGCGTACATCGTGCTCGGCATGGCCATGGCCGCGCTCGGCATCAACGTGAACTTCAAGGCCATCGCTTCCAAGGGCAAGAAGCCGATGCTCGCCAGCTTCCTGACATCGATTCTGCTCATGTGCTTCGCTGCAGGTGTTGCGATGCTGTTCTTCTGATAAGCGCTCCAAATACAAATAGGCGAAGGCGAACGACAGTGAGCAATTGGAATGTGTCACCTAAAAATCACGTACTTGCACAACGGATAACCCCAGCCGAACTGGCAGGCCATCGCAATGAACTTCACCACATATGGACTCAGCCCGGTCGCACCCGGCATCCAGCCGATCAGCAGCGTGCTGAACGTGAAGTTCCAGATCCACAGCAGCACGAACAGCGCCACGGAACGGGTGAAGTTGCTGGACGATTTGAATGTCACGTTGCGGTTCATCACGAAGTTGTAGGTCGCCGAACACACCACGGCGATGCCGTTGGCGATCTGTGAGGGTACGCCGATCAAGTGCAGAATGGCGAACGTCGCATACTCCACAATGGTCTGCGTGGCGGAAACACCCACATACTTGCCCAGCACGGCGAGTCCATTTTGCTTCGGGGTTGCCGTGCCCACGGTATTTTCCGCAGTATTCGTTGTGGTCGAGGTATTTGTGGCGCCCACACCTTGATTCGCTTCACATCCGCTCCATTGTTCGCCATGCCCATATACCTCCCGGATGTACCTGTGACGTTCGACCTCGCAATGATACCGCTGACCGCGTCGGGAATCGGCGTGGCGGTCAGACGAGAAAACCGCAGGCCGCAGCAACGACCGGCACACCCAGCGACAGCACCAGATAGGCCGCTGCGGTGGGGTAGCGGTGTTTGCGGAAGAGCGTCACCATTTCGTTGATTGCGGTCGAGAACGTGGAGAAGCCGCCGAGGAAACCGGTGGCCAGCACTAGCCGCCATGGTTCATCAAGTGTCCCGCCGAGTGCCAGCGCCGCGACCAAACCGGCTAGGAATCCGGCGATGAGATTGATGGTGAACGTGAAAGTGGGAATGCGCGCTGCCAGTACGTTTTGATGGTCACGTCAAGCAGATAGCGGCAGGAGGCGCCTACGCCGCCGCACAGGCAGACCAAGATTGGTAGGAATACGGTCATCACGCCTTACCTCCCTTGCTGGTCGTAGCGGCATTCGTATCAGCGGACGCTTCGGCGGATACGTTCGAGGAGCCGGCCAGATGCGTTCCTGCCCACACGCCGGCAGACGCACAAACCAGACCCAGCGCGAACGTCACCAGTAGATAGGCAATGCCGGCCGCCACCTGACCGTCGCGGATTGCGGTAAAACCTTCCAGCGCGAGTGTCGACATCGTAGACAAACCACCGCATACGCCCATGCCGAGTCCGCGACTGGCAAGTTCTTTGGAACGTGCGCCGAACCGGGAAGCGCCGGCCAAGTAAGCGGTCAACCCTGCATAGCAGAAGCAAGCCAGCATGTTGGCCACAAACGTGCCGGTATGGAAGCTGCCAGCCGCGGGAATCTGTGCGAACGCATAGCGGATAGCGGTGCCGATCGCACCGCCGCAGAAGACGACCAACACAATATCAAGATGAATATCGGGGAGCTTGCGCGCCGGGGGAGTGGTCGTGTGCGTAATCGGCCGGGCACCTGCGGATGGGGATTGCGAATCCATAATAGCCTTTCCTGAAACCGCTGAATCCTGCTGAAGACACAACGATTCCATGCAATATCAAATCGTGTGTAGGAACTATCAGCAGTGTGCGGTTCGAAACGAGTTCAGGCGGGTTCCATCGCCGGTTCTCCAGATTACTCATGGCGACGAATCGAACAGTGAGCGTATCTCGGATATTGGCCTATCGCAGTGAATTGCTCGGTTGTTGCCATACCTCATGGGTATGGCGAAACATGGTTTATGGCTATTGGTTAATGCAAGGCGATTATTGTTTAATAGAACACGAGGATAACGGGCCTTAAGCGCTCGATGCCGGAAAACAAGGAGTTATGAACGTATGTCTGAAACCATGAAAGCTGCGATTTTCGTGGAGCCTGGCAAGATGACCGTGGAAGAAGTGCCGAAGGCGATGCTTGAACAGGATGATGACATCGTGATCCGCGTGGTGCGCACGTGCGTGTGCGGCTCTGATTTGTGGTTCTTCCGTGGGCTGAGCGGACAGGCCGCACACAGCCAGGTGGGTCACGAGTCCATCGGTGTGGTCGAAGAGGTTGGCGCGGCGGTCGAATCCGTCAAGCCCGGCGATTTCGTGGTTGTGCCATTCCCATACAGCTGCGGCAAGTGCCCGGTATGCAAGGCCGGCTTCGAATCCGTGTGCCCGCACGGCGGCTACTTCTCCGCCTGTCAGGCCGAATACCTGCGTGTGCCCGAGGCGGACGGCACCGTGTCAAGGTGCCCGGTTCACCGGAAGATTATTCCGATGAACAGCTCGCATCGCTGCTGACCATTTCCGATGTGATGTCCACCGGTTATCACGCGGCGGTTTCTGCCGAGGTCAAGCCCGGTGACACAGCCGTGGTCATGGGCGATGGTGCAGTCGGCCTGTGCGGTGTGATTGCCGCCAAGATGCGTGGTGCCACGCGCATTATTGCCATGAGCCGTCACGAGGATCGCGCGGCGCTCGCCCGCGAATTCGGTGCGACTGATATCGTGCCCGAGCGTGGCCAAGAGGCTATTGACAAGGTGCTGGAGATGACCGGTGGCTATGGTGCGGACGCGGTGCTCGAATGCGTGGCTCCAAGCAGTCCTTCGACACGGCGATTGGCCTGATTCGCCGCGGTGGCGTGATTGGTCGTGTGGGTCTGCCGCACGACGTGGAGATCAGCGCCGAAGGCACGTTCTACGGCAACATCGGCATCAAGGGCGGCCCGGCTCCCGTGCGCCACTACGATATTGACGGTGGTCTGCTGGATGCGGTGCTTAAAGGCGAGATTAACCCTGGCCGCGTGTTCACCGCCGAGTACGACCTCGACCATATTCAGGACGCTTATGAGCCATGGACCAGCGCAAAGTTATTAAGGCGTTGATCCGGTTCTAATCGCGTGGTGTGACGGGGTTTACCGCAGTGGTATTTAACGTCCGTATGTATGCGTCCCCTTTGTAGGGCCGCATACATAGGACGTTGTGATGTGTCTGACGCGGTTTACGCTGAACGATTGTGGTGACGCAAACCGGTCACCTGTTACTCGGCGAGCAGTGCCTTGTACTGTGCAGCGGACTGGGCGAGGGCCTCGTCGGTGATGCCGAAAGCGCCGCACGTGGCGAACGGCTTGAGTCAGGTCGCGCCGATGTATAAGCCGTGCCCTCGATCGGAATAAGCAGCTGCTCGATGGGGTAGTGGCCGGGGTGCCGGTCTGGTAGGCCGATTCCGGCGAACCGGTGGACACTGCGCATCGCGTCGGGAACCGTGGCCAAGGCGTACACCGAACTCGCCGACTGCGGCATCATCGACACCGGTGCCGGCCGCGCGGCGCGTGTAAAACGGGTCAAGCCGATTCCCGAACCGCTGGTGCGCGCGGCCAAGACCTATGCCGACGAGGCCCGCCGGCTTGGCGCGAGCCTCGATGACGCCTTCAACGCCCTGTGCGCGCAGTGGTAAAGCGCGCACCGATGCGAAGCCTACACGGGGTGCACCGTCAGCGAAAAGTCGCCGATGGTGCTGACGGTCGAGGGTGAGGCCAGATTGCAGACATCTCGCAAGCAGTACGTGGCATACAGCGGAAGATAGGTTGTTCCGCCGTCCTGCGCAATATTGGAGCGGGACAGCACCACGCCCTGCGAGATGCGATATTCGGCATTGGCCAATACGGCGTCGATGGCGGCGTGCGTGCGGTAGCTGCGCCCCGACTTGACCTCGAACGGCATCACAGAATCGGCGTTCGTGTCAGCGATGAAATCGACTTCACCATGTTTCTTTGCCATGTAGTAATACAGCGGAATGCCTTGCGCCGTCAGCTCCTGAGCAATCACGTTCTCGTAGATGGCACCCAGATTCGGTGAGGAATCATCAAGGTATGCGGCTTGCGCGGTCGGTTGCGGGTATCGTGCCATGAGCATACCGGTATCAGACTGGTACAGTTTGAACTTCGGTGATTGCGCCGTGCGTTTCAATGGTGTTTTCGGCTCGGTGACGCAGTTGGTTTTCAATGCCACACCCGCATCGACAAGCCAAAGAAAATCCTTCTGATTGCGGTCGTACCGAGCACCGGGGCTGATGGAGGAGACGGCGAATCTGCCGTTACCGTCAATCAGCTGAGTGGGGAGCTGGTCGAAGATCTCCTGCACCTGCAATGCGCGATTGCCTGCGTACTGCGAAATATCGTGGCGATATTGCCGGTTCAACTCGTTCTGTACCGCGCGCACAGCCGCCAAATCACCCTTGGTGTCCAGAAAACGTTGCACGACTTCCGGCATGCCGCCGACTACCAGATAGGTGCGGAAGTTCGTCATCATTGCATCGTGAATGTACCGGTCGATTGGCGTGACCGACCGGCAGGATTCTCGGATGTTTTCAAGTGTCGACTTCTGTACGCCGATGGCCCAACAGAATTCCTCAAAATCCATGGGACGCATGGTTTTTTCGATGACCGAGCCAACGGGGTAGGAGCGTACGCCCTTGAACTCAGTGCCGAGCATGGAACCGGAGAACACATAATCGAAACGGCCATCGGCCACCAGAAACTTGACCATGGTCATCACATCCGGTGCCTCTTGCACCTCGTCGATGAAAATCAACGTATCACCGGGAATGAGCGTTGAAGGTGAGAACAAGGTAAGGCGGCTGATGAACTCCTGCACGTCGTTCGCCGATGCGAGCGCGCGGGCCGCCTGCTTGTTCTCGTACAGGTTGATTTCAAGGTAATGGGCGTATTCGTGCTTGGCGAACTCGCGTACCGCGTAGCTCTTGCCGATCTGGCGAGCGCCGGTCAGCAGCAGTGCTTTGCCGGTACCGCTCCGCTTCCATTCCAGCAGATCGTCCGAGATTTTGCGCTCAAGCATGGCAGTTCCTTTCTGAATCCCTTATGAGAGTAGCATTTTCTGCCTTGTATGTGCAAAATGCCGCATTTCAAAATGGGGTTTTGGTGCAAAATGCCGCATTTTAAAGCAGGGTTTTGGTGCAAAATGCCGTGTAAATGGTGAATTGGACGTGCTTGTAAGGGGAGGGCTGGATGACTGTGCGGCTGAACTGTTGTGCGGCCGTATGCTTATGTGGCCACAAGTCGTGCGGGTTGTTCGCAAACTATGCGCGGTCGGCCGGCATGTGCCTGCGCTTGAGGTGTTCGATAAGCAGCTCATGCTTTTTGACATCCTCGGCGGTCGAGGTCGGTAGGTCGTCGGAGGAGGTGTCGATGATGCGCTGCAGGTAGCCGTGTAGGGTTTGTAGCTCGGTTTCATTGAGCAGTCCAGCATGGAGGAGGTCTGGTCGGGCGCTTTGCCCAGCAGGTCGGCGGCCTTGCGGCCCTGGTTGGTGAGGTTGACCATCATGACGCGGCTGTCCCGCCTGGACGGACGGCGGCTGATATGGCCGCTGGTCTCCAGCTTCTTCAACAGCTCGGCCATGGCCTGACGGCTCATGCTGAGTGTCTCGGCGCAACCAATGGCAATGGATCCGGTCAGCCGACTATGCACCGTATGCAACTCACGTTCCATACGATCTGCCATCGCCACCATAGCCTGCGCTCGCTCCCCCACGAACGCGCCTTCGGGCGTCAGCTTGATGCCGCGTGCTTCGCGGGTGAAAAGCGTGACGCCCAGATCCTGTTCCAACTTCTTCAGATTCCGGGACAACGCCGGCTGAGACATTTGCAATAGGTCGGCAGCCGAGGAAATGCTTGATTCCTCCGCGATTGCCAAAAAACATGCGTAACGTGTGCAGGTCGAATGACGGGGTCGGGAGATTCTCCGACGTCATGTCCTTGATGGAATCGCTGTTCATGGCACCTCCTCTTTGCAAGTGGATGTGAAGCCATTGTACTGGTGCGATGAGGCTGCATCGATTGGCGATGGCGTCAGATTATGCGGGCGAAACGACAGGTTGGGGCCGGATCAGTGAGGTCGTGCGCATTGCAAGGTTTGGTATGAGGCTTTATAAACCCTTGGAATTATTAGTGTTCAGGCATGCTTGTGGTGCAGCTATGCATAACGCGCATACTATCCTATACATGGCGAACATTGTCGCGCCGCTGGTAAATCCCGCACAATGATGGCATGACGTTCACAACAATGTGAGCAGCTCACAATCCCAATGATTCCAAGGCTTTGCGAATCGTCGCACAGGCGCGAAGAACAGGAGAAACCATGCTGGAAATCAATATGGATGACGTCATCGCAGTCGTCCAATCCATCCAGACCGAATTGATTGCATTTACGGTATTTCTGGTACTCGCCATCGTTGTCACGGTGGCGGTCAACCGCCGGACCGTGCGGAACACGGCCGCACGCAAACTGACCCACTCCACCTCGTGGGTGGTGGTCGGCGTGGCCGCCGTCGTATCCATCACCATGATGCTGACCGGCCCGTTGAGCAATATGATCACGATGCCACCGCCACCAAACATGAGCTGACGGCTGAAACCATCAGCAAGACCAACCAGCTCGCCGTCAACATCGAGCGCGAGGGCATCACGCTGCTACAGAACAATGACGGGATGCTGCCGCTCGCAGCCGGCAACATCAACGTATTCGGCTGGGCCTCCACGAACCCCATCTACGGCGGTACCGGTTCAGGCGCACTCTCCGACGCCTACGACACCACCTCGCTGCTCGACGGATTGCACAATGCCGGCTACCGGACCAACGACGAACTCACCAAGTTCTACACCGATTACAGCACTGAGCGTGGCGTCATCGCCGTGACCGCGGCCGACTGGACACTGCCCGAGCCTCCCGCGGACACCTACACCGACTCGCTCATCAACGATGCCAAAGACTTCTCCGATACCGCCATGATCGTAATCGGCCGCGTCGGCGGCGAAGGTCTCGACCTGCCCACCGACATGAATGCGGACGGCGTGACCTACAACGACAACTCCTCCGACTATCAGGACTTCCCCGAAGGCTCCCATTATCTTGAACTCAGCCAGAGCGAAAAGAACATGATCGACCTGGTCGCCGCGAACTTCGAGAACGTGGTGCTGATCTACAACGGCGCCAACGCTTTCGAATTCGGATTCCTCAACGATTACCCGCAAATCAAGTCCGTGCTGTGGGCACCGCACCCCGGCCAAGCCGGTTTCACGGCACTCGGCGAGGTCCTGACCGGTGACGTGAACCCCTCCGGCCGCACCGCCGACACCTTTGTCGGCGACCTGACTCAGACCCCGAACTGGAACAACTTCGGTGCCTTCCAGTACGACAATGTCTCCGAATTTGAAGTCGAATCCGCGCGCGGCGTGCGCTCGCCGAAGTTCGTCAACTACGTGGAAGGCATCTACGTGGGCTACCGGTTCTACGAGACCGCTGCGGCAGAAGGACTAATCGACTACGACGCAACCGTAACCTACCCGTTCGGCTATGGCCTGAGCTACACCACCTTCAGCCAGCAGATGGGCGACGTAACCTACGCTGACGGCGTGGTCTCGTTCGACGTGACTGTGACCAACACCGGCGATACGGCCGGCAAGGACGTGGTCGAGATCTACTACAACCCGCCATACATCAACGGAGGCATCGAAAAGGCCACCGCTAATCTCGTGGCCTATGAGAAAACCGGTGAACTCGCACCCGGCGAATCCGAAACCGTGCGCATCGAATTCGACGACGATGACATGGCATCCTACGACTATCAGCACGCCAAGGCCTACGTGCTGGAAGCCGGCGATTACACGGTGTCCATCAACGAGAACTCGCATGATGTCATCGATTCGGCAACGGTCAATGTGCCGGAAACCATCGCCTACGATTCCGACAGCAACACGCATAACGGCGATGCCATCGTGGCCACCAATGTGTTCGATGACGCGGAAGGCGATGTGACCTACCTGAGTCGTGCGAACGCTTCGCCAACTATGACGAAGCCACCGCCGCACCCACCGACTACAGCATGTCGGACGACGTGAAATCCACGTTCTACAACATCGGCAACTACGATCCCGCCGAATTCGACAATGCGGACGACCAGATGCCGACCACCGGCGCAGACAACGGACTGAGACTCGTGGATCTGCGCGGCGTGGACTATGACGACGCACAGTGGGACCAGCTGCTCGACCAGCTCACCTTCGACGAGATGGACAACATCATCGCCAACGGCGGCTATCAGAACGCGGCCATCAAATCCATCGGCAAGATCCGATTGTCGGATGTGGACGGTCCGGCGGCCCTGAAAGACAATTTCACCGGCGTAAGCTCCATCGGCCTGCCCGCCAACATAGCGCTCGCCTGCTCGTGGAACAAGGACTTGGCCCGCCAATACGGCGAAACCATCGGTGATATGGCCCATGAAATGCAGGTATCCGGCTGGTATGCGCCCTCCATCAACAACCATCGTTCGGCATTCGGCGGCCGCAACTTCGAATACTTCTCCGAAGACCCCGTGCTGACCGCCGGACTCGCCACCGAGCAGGTGCTTGGCGCGGCCGACCGTGGCGTGTACGCCTTCACCAAGCACTTCGCCTTGAACGAGCAGGAAACCGAGCGTAACGGACAGCTGTGCACGTGTCGAACGAGCAGGCGATTCGCGAAATCTACCTGCGTCCGTTCGAGGAAGTCGTCAAGGCTGACGGTGACGCCCAGGCCATGATGGGCGCGTTCAACTACATCGGCAACACCTACGCCAGCGCGCATGTCGGTCTGAACCAGGCCGTACTGCGCGAGGAATGGGGCTTCAAGGGCATGCTGGAAACCGATTACTTCTCCGGCTTGAACTACGGCTACCAGACCGCCGACCAGGCGATTCGCGGATACACCGACATCATGCTCGCCTCCACCGAGACCACCAACCACGTGACCGATCACTCCGCCACCTCCGTGATCGCCATGCGCCGGGCCGCGCACAACATCCTGTACACGGCCGTCAACAGCTGGCGATACGCGGACGGCGAGCCCGCCGATCCAATGCCCGCATGGCAGATCGCGATGATCATGCTGACGTGGTGCTGGGTGTGGCACTGGTTGGACTTGAGGCGATTGCCATCAGGCGGTTTGCGAGCCGTCGCCGTGCTGTCGCTGGGGCCGATTCTGGCACTGCCGCTGGCGTGACTGTGCCGGCCGCTGCGGATATGCCCGAGTCGGACGCCGAATAAACATACGTGGCGACGGCGGCTCCTCCTGCTGTCGCCCATTCTCAGTGGTATGGATTCGCTGCTCTGAATCCATACCCATGCCCATCAGGCGGCAGCCAATCTCTTCCGGCTGTCGCCTTATTCATACTCGTTCTCGGAGTCGGAATAGGTGCAGAGCTGACACGGAATAGATACAGGCATATAAAGCCGAAAACAGGACCAAAACAATGGATACATGGGGATAAAGGCCTATAAAGTCCGATACAATAAAAGAACATCGACTGTAATCCAAGCGCTTCGGAGGAAAATAATGGACGCTGATATCTCAAAACTGCCGTTGCGTTCATTGAATCCGTTCATGCCTGATACGGGCAAGCAGCCGCCGGAATTGGTCGGCCGTACTCATGACCTTGAATTGATGCATCGAATGATTGCTCGAACCAAACTTGGTTTGCTGGATCGGGGCGTTGTATACAGCGGATTGCGTGGCATGGGGAAAACGGTGCTGCTGCTCAAACTTAATGACATGGCGTCCAGCAGGGCATGGTCACAGTGCAGATCGAGGCGAATGGCGATGCCACGGCCGAATACGATGAGTTGCTTCATGAGATGTCTTTGGCCGTTATGCGCATCAGGAAGCCTGACGTGAGGCGGCGATTGTCTGATGTGTTCTCTCACGTCGAATCGATTTCGCTGGATTTTGTGCTTGGCTCGGCAACTGTTGAACTGAGTGATGCCGACGAGGAGAAAAAGGCCGTCCGAACATCTTCGTACAAGCTTGAACTCCTTATTGAGGGGCTTGCCGGGGAGCTTAAGAATAATGGTCTGGGTCTGTTCCTGTTCGTGGATGAGTTTCAGGACATGTCTGCCGAAGTGATGATGACGCTGATTACCGTGCAGCACAAGATGGGGCAACGTAATTTGCCGTTCTATGTCATCGGAGCCGGTTTGCCGAATCTGCCGGGTGTGCTGACCAAAGCGCGCTCCTATGCTGAACGGCTGTTTGAGTATCGGCCGATTGGACGGCTGAACGATACGGCTGTGGCCGACGGATTTCAGAAACCGGCACGCGAACTTGGTATTCATTTGATGATGAGGCGTTGGCGCGTTTGGTGGATTTATCACATGGGTATCCGTATTTCATTCAGGCATACGGCAAGGCCTCGTGGGATGCGTCGGACTCTAATCCGATTTCTGTGAGCGCTGTGGAAAAGGGGGAGCCGGTCGCTCGTGCAGAGCTGGATCAAGGATTGTATGTGTCGCGGTGGCAGCGTGCTACGCCTCTAGGCCGTGAATATCTTGCCGCGATGGCTGCAATTGGCGAGACTTGTACCTCGGCTCAGGTTGCAAAACTCATGAATCGTAGCGTGTCTGATTTATCTTCGATTCGCTTGTCTTTGATTGAATTGGGACTGGTGTATTCTCCGGAACGTGGTCGGATTGCATTCACGGTGCTTGGTATGGATGAGTTCATCCGTCGCGTGATGCCCTCCGAAAGTCAGTCCTATGATGGACGGGCCTGAAAGATCTGAGCTTTGGTGCAATGCGTCTCAGCAGCCTCAGCTCAGCAGAAATCGAGCGAATTCTGCGGCGGCGGGTGAGGTCGAGGCTTGCTTCTTCCAGACGATAACCGAGCCGGTTTGCAGGGCGGGGGAGAGCGGTATGGCGCGAACACTGGGGTAGCACATGCCCAAATCTAACCCTAGGAAAATACCCAATCCATTGGTCACCATAACGACGGCGTTGTTGGTCAGTGAGCAGTAGCCGGCGATGTTCGCTCTCGCCTGATCGGCGTATTGTCCGAACCAGTTCAGCAGCAGATTGTGCACGGGCGTGCGCACCGGGAACAGCAGCGGCACATCCTTGAGATCCTGCGGGGTCAACGATTCGCGTTCCGCCAGCGGATGGTTTTCCGGAACCATTGCTGACCAGTGCTCTGTAATGCCGGTGCGCAGAAACTCATATTGGCTGACATCCACTGGATCGGTAAGCAGGCCGAAGTCCATGAGGCCTTGTTCGATTTGTTCCTGGATAATGTCCGATGTGGTGCTGGTCACCCGGAATCGCACGTTGGAATGCCGTTCGCGGAATGCGGCCATGCGCTGGGACAGCAATGTCATGCCGCGCACTTCGCCGCAGCCCACGGTGATTTCACCGCTGAGGTCGTTGCCGGATTGCTTCAATTCAAACTCGGTTTTGTCCGCCAGCGAAACGATGGTCTGCGCACGCTCTCGCAGCAGCCGGCCTTCCTCGGTGAGCGTGATGGTATGACTGCCGCGTTCGAACAGTGTGACGCCCAGTTCCTCTTCCAACTGTTTGAGTTGGCGGGAGAGCGTCGGCTGGGAAATACGCAACAACTGCGCGGCCCACGTGATATTGCCTTCCTCGGCAACCGCCAAAAAATATCGCAGGACTCGCAGTTCCATCCTCGGCCTCCTTTGATGTGGGCGGACTTCTATTGCCATTATGCCCGCCGTCCGTGAACTCATTATGCTAAACGCGGATAGTCTCGGCAATGACGCGGCGAACTGCATGCGAGAGGCGGTGCTCAATAGCGAAAGCCTCTCGGCTGCCGTCGTTGGCCGTGATGATACTGGAGACCATGAAGCTCGTGCGGCGGCGGTCTAGGGCGAGGTCGAGAAAGAGGTAACGGCGTGACGCTTGATAATAGGTCAGACAGTAGGATGGCGGCGGAGCGGTGCCGAGCATGAGCAACGATCAGCGGCCGCAGGCGATCGAAGTGCGCGGGGCGCGCGTGCATAACCTGAAGAACATCGACATCGACATTCCGCTGGGCGAATTGGTGGGCGTGGCCGGCGTCTCCGGTTCGGGCAAGAGCTCGCTGGCGCTCGGCGTGCTGTATGCGGAAGGTTCGCGGCGCTACTTGGAGGCGTTGTCCACGTACACGCGACGCCGCCTGACCCAGGCCAGTCGCGCACAGGTGGACGAAGTACTGCACGTGCCGGCCGCGCTGGCCCTGCACCAGCGGCCCACGGTGCCTGGCATCCGTTCGACGTTCGGCACGATGACCGAACTGCTCAACAGTCTGCGGCTCCTGTTCTCCCGCGTCGCCTCGCACGTGTGCCCGCATTGCGGGGCACGCAACGAGTCGACGCTGAACGTGGCGGCCGGACTGCCCATCACCTGTGCTGGCTGTGGCAAGGAATTCCACGCGCCCGGAGCCGAATCGCTCGCTTTCAACTCGGCCGGCGCCTGCCCGACCTGCTCCGGAACCGGCATTGTGCGCGAAGTGAACCGTGCGGCCCTGGTGCCGGATGAGTCGAAAAGTATCGACGACGGTGCGGTGCTGCCATGGGGCTCGCTCATGTGGGACCTTATGAAGCAGGTGTGCGGCGCGATGGGCGTGCGCACCAACGTGCCGTTCAGCGAGCTCACGCCCGAAGAGCGTGACATCGTATTCAACGGGCCGGCCGTCAAAAAGCATATTCTTTACAAGCCGAAGAAAGGCGACGATTTCGCCGAACTCGATTTCACCTACTTCAACGCCGTATACACGGTGGAGAACGCGCTCGCCAAAGCCAAGGACGAGAAAGGCCTGAAGCGCGTGGCTCGATTTCTCAAGGAGGGACCATGCGCCGACTGCGGAGGTACCCGACTGAGCGCCGCAGCCCGGGCCCGCATGTGCGCGGGCTGAACCTGGCCGAAGCCAGCGCGATGACCTTGGATGCGGCGGTGGATTGGGTGCGCGGCGTGCCGGAATCTCTGCCCGCCGACATGCGGCCGATGGCCACCAACATCTGCGAATCATTCCTGGACGCGGCCCGCCGACTGTTGGATTTGGGCCTCGGCTATCTGGCGCTTGACCGCGCCGGTGCCACGCTTTCGACCGGTGAACGCCAGCGTGTGCAGCTCGCCCGTGCCGTGCGCAACCGCACCACTGGCGTGCTGTATGTGCTTGACGAGCCATCCATCGGGCTGCACCCCTCGAACGTGGACGGACTGCTCGGCGTGATGCGCGACCTAGTGGCGGACGGCAATTCCGTGGTGGTCGTGGACCATGACGTGCGCGTGCTCAAAGCCGCCGACCATCTCATTGAAATGGGACCGGTTGCCGGCGCCGAAGGCGGGCATGTGATCGCGCAAGGCACGGTAGACGAAGTGGCGGCGAATCCGAGTAGTCGTATTGCGCCGTTCTTGGCCGATAATGTGAGCGCGCGCATCCGTGAGCGCGTGGCGGAACCGCAGGTGTTCGACCTTGGCCACATCCGCATGATAACCAGCCAGTTGCATACGGTCAAGCCGCTGGACGTTGATATTCCGCGCGGCCGGCTCGTGGCGGTGACAGGCGTCTCCGGCTCCGGTAAAACCACGATGGTGCTCGAATCGCTGATTCCCGCGCTCAAAGCGCAGGCGGCGGGGGAGCGGTTGCCGGAACATGTGCGTGAACTTGAGGCCGAGGGCATCCATCGTGCGAATCTCATCGACGCCACGCCGATTGGCGCAAACGTGCGCTCACCGTGGCCACCTATGCCGATATTCACGACGAACTGCGCCGCGCCTTCGCCCGATGCGACGCGGCCAAGACGGGCGGCTGGAAGGCCGGCGATTTCTCGTACAACACTGGACGGCTGCGTTGCCCCACGTGCGACGGCACCGGTTCGATCTCACTCGACGTGCAGTTCCTGCCGGACGTGACCATCGAATGCCCGGACTGCGGCGGTTCCCGGTATGCGTCTGAAGCCGGCGCGATTCGGCGTGCGGTTAAGGGAGAATCTCACCTTTCACTGAGTCTGCCCCAACTCATGGCAATGAGCGTGGATCAGGCATTGGCTGTGACCCACGACCTCAAGAAGGTCCACGCACGTCTGACCACCTTGCATGATTTGGGTCTTGGGTATCTGACACTCGGCGAACCGACGCCGGCGCTTTCGGGCGGCGAAGCCCAGCGGTTGAAGCTCGCCAGCGAAATGGGCAAAGCCCAATCGGACGCGGTATTCGTGTTCGATGAGCCGACCATCGGTCTCCACCCGCTCGACGTGCGTGTGCTGCTGGGCGTGTTCGACCGGCTTGTGGCGAGCGGCGCAACAGTCGTGGTCATCGAACATGACCTTGACGTGATCGCCAATGCGGACTGGATCATCGACATGGGGCCGAGCGGCGGCGAAAGCGGCGGACGCATCGTCGCCACCGGAACGCCGGAACAGGTCGCGGCCAACCCAAGCAGCATTACTGGGCGGTATTTAGGGTAAGGTTCAACGGACATCTTTGCCACGGCGCTTTTTAGGAATATGGCATGAGCCGGTGTGGGCGTGGCGCGGGCTGTGGCTTTATCTTTTCTCTCACTCCCGAGAATGACATGTTAACCCGTATGGCGGTCACGCGCATTCGCATAGGGCAAGGCGCGAGTAGGATAACCGTCCGTGGTTCAGGTTCATGGCATGAGATGCGCAAGCGCGGACGCGAAATATCGGCAGATGACCGGGCAGCCGGTCAAACCGCTGATCCTCAAACTATGCCTGCCGGCCGTCATCTCCAATCTGGTGACCACTGCTACAATCTCACGGACACGTTCTTTATTGGCCAGCTTGGCACCGCGCAGTCCGGCGCCATCGGCATCGCGTTCTCCATCATGACCGTGATGCAGGCGCTCGGCTTCTTCTTCGGCAACGGCGCGGGCAATTCGATGAGTCGCGAACTTGGTAAGCAGAACAACGAACGTGCCTCCCGACTGTTGGCCGTGGGCTTCGCGGGCGCGGTGATTTCCGGTTTGGTAATTGCCGCGATCGGGCTGCTGATACTGCGGCCGTTGGTCGTCATGCTGGGTTCGACCTCCACGATCGCCCCATACGCCGTGCAATATCTGACACCGCTGCTGGTCGCCGCACCCTGCGTATGCGGTTCGTTTGCGCTCAACGGATTGCTGCGATACCAAGGCCAGTCGGCATTCGGCATGATCGGGCTGGTGTCGGGCGCACTGCTGAATTTCCTGCTCGCGCCATTATTCATTTTCGTGGCCGGCCTGGGTATTTTCGGTGCCGGCCTCGCCACCGCCATCTGCCAGACGGTGAGTTTCGCGATTCTGACCACAATGAGCCGCAAATTCGGCGTGATGAAACTGTCCCTGCGCAATTGCAAGCCGGATGTGCTGCTCATGCGCGAAATGGTCGGTGGCGGCCTGCCCTCGCTGATCCGCCAAGCGCCGGCTCGATTTCCGTGACCTGCGTGAACATCGCCGCCAATCCGTTCGGCGACGCGGCCATCGCCGGCATGGCCATTGTGATGCGCATTATGTTGGGCGCCAACTCGGTGATCGTCGGCCTCGGCCAAGGTTTCCAACCGGTGTGCGGCTACAACTACGGTGCCGGCCTGTTCGCGCGCGTCAAAGAAGGGTACTGGTTCTGCGTGCGGCTCGCCACCTGCGTGCTCGTGGCGTTGGCAGCGCTGCTGTGGATTTTCGCGCCGCAACTGGTCGAGATCTTCCGTTCCGACCCGGCCGTGGTCGCGGTGGGTGTGGCCGCGCTGCATATCCAATGCTGCACGGTGATTCTCAACGGCTTCAACATGATGGGCAATATGATGACCCAGACCATGGGTCGCACTGGCATCGCCTCATTCCTGGCCCTGTGCGACAAGGTCTGTTTTTGGCACCGATCGTACTGATTCTGCCGATGATGTTCGGCGTGCTCGGCGTGGAAATGACACAATCGGTGTCCGACGTGCTGACATTCCTAGTCACTATCCCGTTCATGTGGCGAATCCTGCATGAATTGCGGTGAATGGTAGATGGCAACTATGAATAATCGAAGTGCAAAGCGGGTGCCGGGCGTTCCTTCTCCCGCGTATATCGAATCGCTGTACCGCACCATGGCTGCCGCCCTTGGCCCGACCGGATGGTGGCCGGCCGAGACTACGTTCGAGATTATGGTGGGCGCGGTGCTGACGCAGAATACGGCGTGGGGCAATGTGAATCGTTCGCTTGCGGCGTTGAACGCGGAGGGTGTGCTCGAACCCCATAAGCTGGCGATTATGGGGCCAGCGCATCTGCAGGAACTTATTCGCCCGTCCGGCTTTTATGTCAACAAATCCAAGACGGTACAGTCACTGAGCCGATGGTATGTGGAGCGTTGCGGAGCCTCGCCTGAGGGCGCGGCAGATATTCCCGACGCCGAATTGCGGACCGAATTGCTCGGATTATTCGGTATCGGGGGCGAAACGGCCGACGACTGATGCTATATGTGTTTTCGCGCCGCACATTCGTGGCCGATACTTATGCTCGCCGACTATTCGCCTTCCTTGGATTTGATGTGCCAACCGGCTATCTGGCATTCCACAAGGCCTATTCGCCCGTGGTGCTGGATGCGAGCCTCAGCGTCAAGGATTTGCAGGAATTCCATGGGCTTATTGACGAGTTCGGCAAGGCCTACCGCGACGACGCGGCCAAAAGCGAGTCCTTTTTGGGTGGATGGAGGCTTGACTGCACGGCGAATCGTTCTCAATAAGAAAAGTGTGAGGCCCGCACGGTGCCAATCGCACATCTGAATCCAAGAAATGGCTGTTTGATGCTATTCCCGCGAATACGCGATTGAGTGATATTGTGCGTTTGCCTCACACTTTTCTTATTGAGAATGATTCGCTGCGATATGCCGCTTACTTGACAACCTTAAAACCGCTGGTCCATGGGGTCTGATTGGTGACGCTTCAGCCGCTGCTGCTGCGGCCTTGTCCGGGTTGCGGTCGATGACCTGCACGGTGGCGCCAGCTTGACGGTGATGCCTGTGACGCCGGCAATCCGCTCTCCACCGAGCAGATCGAGACCCCTATCGCCGTGGCATCATCGCCGTGCATGACGCCGAGATTGCCGCCGAACTTGACTGGCTGCGCTCGATGCTGGGTGTCGAAAACGAGTCTGTGACAGAATAGTTCGACCGACACAATCGCCAAAACGCCGAACAGGAGCCAATGATGACCGAAGACAAGCCGATCGCCAAGCCGATTATCGATGATGCGACGCGCGAGAAAATGGCGCTTATGTTCTCTGGCGAGGTCTACCTGCCGGATGATGTGGACGGCTTTTTGATCTGCAGGCCGCCCAGCGTGATCTCCAGCTCGAACTCAACGCCACGCCGCTGACCAACCCGAAGCGCCGTACCGAACTCATGCAGGCGTTCTTCGCGCGGCGGGGGAGGGTCTGTACCTCGAATGCCCGGTGTATGCGAACTGGGGCTGCAATACTTATTGGGGCGAGCGCTGTTACGCCAACTTCAACCTGACGCTGGTGGACGATGGTGAGATCTTCATCGGATCCCACACCATGATCGGCCCCAACGTCACGCTTGTAGCCACCGGCCATCCCGTGCGTCCGGACCTGCGCTATCAGGGTGCCCAGTATTCGTTGCCCGTCCACATCGGCGAGAACGTCTGGATCGGCGCGAATGTCACCGTGCTGCCCGGGGTCACCATCGGGGACAACGCGGTCATTGGCGCCAACTCGCTGGTCACCAAGGACATCCCCGCCAACACGGTCGCCTATGGCAGCCCGTGCAAGGTAATTCGCGAAATCAACGAACGCGACGACGTCTACTACTGGCGCGACCGCCAATTCAGTGAGCGTTTTAAGCTCAAAGAGCAGTAGCGCGAAAGCTCACTCCCACACGTCGAGCTTGCGATTTTTGTAGAAATACTCGCGGTCCTTGTCGCCGATTTCACGCACGACCTCGCAGGGCGCGCCGTAGGTGACGGAGTTGGCGGGATGGAATGTGTCACGACCGAACCGGCGCCAATCACGCAATTGTCGCCGATGGTCACTCCCGGCAGAATCGACACGTTCGCGCCGACCCACACGTTGCGCCCGCTGATCACCGGAATGCAATACGTGTAATGGTGCTCGCGCAGCACCGGCAACACGGGGTGGCCGGCGGCGCATTAGCACGGGGAACGGTTGAACGAGAAGTGGATTGGCATGTGATGGTATCGAACATACTGATGCGTGTGCCGCCGAGCCTGTCCAGATGGCTGCCTATATGAACCAGTGACAGAAAAGCACGGGAACGCGAGCGAGAGGAGTGTGCATGGGGCAGTTCGGCGTCATGATTGGCCAGTTAGTCGGATTTCTGATCATGCTGATGGTCGGGTATGGATGTGTGAGGCTTCGATTCTACGGTCAGACGGCGTTGGACGGCATGTGCTCGTTGCTGCTCAACGTGCTCATCCCCGTGCTTGTGTTTTCGAACGCCGTCGATGGTGCGGACCGCGCGCAGCTTGCCTCTAACTGGGGCGTGATGCTGCTGACCGCCGTGATGTACGCGCTGCTCATCCTGGTGTTCTGGCTGGTCGCCGAACTGTTGCGGCTCAAAGGTTCGCGTAGCCATGTATTTCAGGCGTCGCTTATTTTCGGCAACGCCGGATTCATCGGCATTCCGTTGATTATGGCACTTTGGCCGCAGAACGGCGCGATTTACGTGGCGCTGATGTCGATTATCGACCAGACGCTGCTCTGGACGTACGGCGTATGGCTGTGCGAGCCGGTCGACGAAACGACTGGCGGCAACGCGATTGGCGCGCGAGGTGCGGTCGTGAACGGTTCGGTGAACGGCGCCGGTTCGGTGGGCAATGCCGCAAACGGTGGTTCTCCGGCCATCGTCCGCCCCTCGCCAGGCACCCGCGTCCTCGGCCTGCTTAAACGATTCGTCAATCCCGCCTTCGTCGGCGTGATGCTCGCCCTGATTCTGATTCTGCTCGGCGTCAAGGTGCCGGACATCATCCTGAAGCCGCTGCACACCATCGGCAATATGGCCACGCCGATGTCGCTAATCTACTTGGGCGGCCTGTTCGCGCTGACCAAGTGGTGGGGCGTCCTCAAACGCTACGAATCTATGCTGGCCTAGTCGCCAAGATGATCGCATTCCCGCTCGCCTTCTACGCGCTACTGACCGCGCTGACCGGCGCATTGCCGCAACTGCCGATCACCCATGACATGGTGCTGATGATCACGGTCATCGCCGGACTGCCGACCATGACCACCATCGCCATGTTCACCGGTCGCAAGAACAACATGCCCGAGTATGCGGTCGGCTTCGTGCTCGTAAGCACGCTGTTCTCGCTGGCCTCCCTGACGATTGTGTCGGCAGTTGTGTTCTGAATTGTCCCCTTCGACGAAAAGAATGCCGGGGCCTCCGGCGCTTGGAATTTCATCGACGCCGCCAACGACTCCAATCCGAGGCGGCCGTGCCGTATTTCAAGGAGATATTCGATTACGCGCGCACGCTCGATCCGCAGCATCGCCCGCTGACCTACACCAATCTGCTGATGGCCGCCGGAGGCAAAGACAAGTGCCATCAGTTCGCGGATGTCATCTGCCTGAACCGGTATTACGGATGGTATGTGCAAGATGGGTATCAGCTCATCGGAGCCAAGAAGGCCTTCATCAACGAGATGAACCAATGGATGAACACCGAACCCAACAAGCCGTTTCTGTTCACCGAATACGGTGCGGACACCGATGCCGGTGTGCACAAGCTGCCGAGCATGCAATGGAGTGAAGAGTACCAATGCGAGTACCTCACCATGCAGCACGAAGTGTTCGACATGTTCGAGGCAGTGGTGGGCGAGCAGGTATGGAACCTCTGCGACTTCCAAACCGGTGAAGGTATCATGCGCGTCGACGGCAACAAGAAGGACGTCTTCACTCGCGACCGTCAGCCCAAAGCCGCCGCCTATGTACTCAAGGAGCGTTGGGAGACTAAGTAGCGGCCCGCCCCTGGAATATTCCAGGAGCAACACACATCGCATAACACACAACGCAACATACAAAAAAGAACCTCGTGAAACGAATTTCACGAGGTTCTTTCTAGTTACGCTGAATGACTCCCATTAGACTCCCACGAGGGAAGAGCAATGGGAATTCCAACGTGGCTAAGCTCTCAAACTCAGATGTGGAAGTAGAGCTCGTACTCGAGCGGGGTCGGGGCCAGGCGAGCCTGGTCGATCTCGTCGCGCTTGAGGCCAATCCAGGTCTCGATCAGGTCGTCGGTGAACACGTCGCCGGCGGTGAGGAAGTCGTGGTCCTCTTCCAGGCGTCCATAGCCTCGGCCAGGGAGCTTGGCACCTGCTTGATGCCAGCGTGCTCTTCCGGCGGCAGCTCGTACAGATCCTTGTCGACCGGCTCCGGAGGCTCGATGTGGTTCAGGATGCCGTCCAAGCCAGCCATCAGCTGAGCGGAGAAGGCCAGGAACGGGTTGCAGGACGGATCCGGAGCGCGGAACTCGATGCGCTTGGCGGCCGGGGAGGTGCCGGCCAGCGGAATACGGATGGCGGCAGAACGGTTACGAGCGGAGTACACCAGGTTGACCGGAGCCTCGAAGCCCGGGACCAGACGGTGGTAGGAGTTCAGGGACGGGTTGGTGAAGGCCAGCACGGAGGAGGAGTGCTTGATCAGGCCGCCGATGTACCAGCGAG
>ENA-OQEX01000391-OQEX01000391.1-human-gut-metagenome-genome-assembly--contig:-NODE-391-length-23978-cov-4.641734_pt1 | contig 23978 bp, 32 predicted proteins | sample MGYA00242802_ERZ504649 | MGnify/ENA primary metagenome ERZ504649 (study PRJEB26092, sample SAMD00036194) | human gut metagenome | host: Homo sapiens | study: EMG produced TPA metagenomics assembly of...
CCAGCTCCACGCCGATGCCCATCAGCTTGCCGCTCTGGGCGTTGAGCAGGTCGGTGTAGCCGAGGCGGTGTAGTAGCGGGCGTACTTGTCGCCGGTACCCAGCAGATAACCGGCAGTCAGACGGTCGTACAGCATGGTCTCGTCGATGTCGTAATAGTCGTTGGCGCGCACATAGCGGTCTACCTCGGCCACCTTGTTGTACATGCTCTCCTTTTCCTTCACGCTGGTGACGGTGTGGTCAAACAGCCGCATCGCCAGCAGCATCGTGATGGAAAGGTGACCGTCATTGCCAGAATGACGATGGTCACGGTCATCCCTACGGAAATTTTGCGATTCATTCAGTGTCCTCCCCCAGTTCAGACCAAAAGCATCAGGATGACACTGCCCAGTACCGACAGCAGGAACACTCCTGCCAGAATCAGACAGCCCACCCGAAGGATACGCTTGCGTTTTTGCTCGTTCATTTCGCCTTGTGGCCTCCTTTGACCCCTCGACTTCAATTACAGTTGTATTATCTTATCGGAATATAACCGCGGGGATTGACCGCATTGGCCTTGGAGCCGCCCTTCCACACCTCGAGATGGAGGTGGTTGCCGGTAGAGTTGCCGGTGGAGCCCACATAGCCGATGAGGTCGCCCTGGTTGACATACCTGCCCGCCGACGTTGCCACCGAGCGCATATGGCCGTAGAGGGTGGAGTAGCGTTGCCATCTGTCATTTTGCCGTGATAGATGATGACATAGTTGCCATAGCCGCCGCTGGACCAGCCGGCCACCTGCACATAGCCGCTGGCGGCTGCGTAGATGGGCGTGCCTGCGGGGGCGGCAAAGTCGATGCCGGCGTGGAGCTTGTTGACGCCGGAGACCGGGTTCTTGCGCCAGCCGTACTCGCTGGAGATGCGGGTATAGCTCTTGAGCGGGCAGATAAAGCCGCTGAAGCTCAGCTGGGGCTTGCTGGCCGCTGCCGCTGCGATGAGCTTCTGGATCTCCTTCTTGACGGCCTCGTAGTTCATCTCGTCCGACTCGATGGCCGCCTGGGCGTTCTTCTGGGCCTGCTGGGCCTCAGCGGCGCTCAAACGGGCCTCCTTGACGCTGTTGTTGAGCTCGCTCTGCTTGGACTGCATCTGCTTGTTCTGGGCGTCCAGCTCAGACTTTTTGTTCTGCAGCTGGGTGCGCTCCTCCACGAGCTGGGTTCGGTCGGCCACAAGGGCTTCCTTCGCAGCCTTCATGTTGTCGAGTATCTCGGTGTCCTTCACCGAAATGTCCTGCATGACCTCATTGAAGGTCAGAAGCTCGTACAGATCGTTCACGGCCCGGAGCATGGCGACGCTGCCGCCGTCCCGCAGCTCCTGCATGGCGGCCATGTGGCTCTTGAAATCGTCCCACTGGTCGGCGATCTCCTGCTCTTTCCGGGCGATCTCGTTCTGCTTGGCGGTGATCTCCTGTTCTTTGACGCCGATGCTGTTCTGCACCTCGGAGATCTGGCTCTTGAGGACGCCGATCTGGCTCTGGAGCACCGAGACTTTTTCCTTCAGCTCAGACTCGAGGGCCTTGGCAGCAGCTTCCTTCTTTTTGGCGTCGTTCAGCTCCGTCTTATGCTGCTTGATGGACGCAGAGATCTTGTCCAGCTTGTTCTGCAGCGAGCTCATGCTGGTGGCCGCACTGGCCGGGTAGACCGTCACACTCAGCACGAGGCAGGCGGCGGCCAGAAAGGCACAGGCGGCGCGCATCATGGCCGAATGGCCCGACGGCTTTGCGTGGCGGGGCGGATGGTGCAGGACAAAGCCTGCGGAATGCTTGTCGTGGTACACAGTAGGCCCTCCTTATACGTTCAGGTGCTTTCGGATGGAGAACATACTGCCCAGACCGCCCACCAGAGCGCCGCCCGCGAGGCTGTAGATCAGGATGGTGGGCCAGACATTCTCCAGCGGCACCAGAGCCGTACCCATGAGCATCTGCCACAGGCCGCCCAGCGTGGGCGACAGCTGAACGATGTAGCATAGCCGCCGATGGTGGCAGCTGCCGTCAGGATGCCGGAGAGCAGGCCCATCGTCAGGCCCTCGATGACGAAAGGCAGGGTGACGAGGGCGTTGGTAGCGCCGACATACTTCATGATCTCGATTTCACGGCGGCGGGCAAAGACGCTCAGCCGGATGGTGGTGCCCACCGTGATGATGCTGACGGCCATCAGCACCAGCACCAGACCGCGCCCGACCTTGGTGACAGCCTGCTGGACCTTCACAAAGGTCTTGGTCATCTCGATGGGAGCCGTGACGCTGTAGACGCCGCTGATGTTCTCGAACTGCTTGCTGATGGTCTCCATCTGGCTCAGATCAGACAGGGAGACGCGGTAATTGGCCTTAAAGGGGTTGTCGTTCTCGAACTCGTTCAGCAGGGCGGCATAGTCAGACATATAGCCCTTGTACTGGTTGAGGACGTCTTCTTTGGACATATACTGCACCCGGCTCACACCTGCGGTGCCGCTGAGGGCATTGCCCACAGACTGGATGGTGGCGTCATCGGCCTCGGGGTCCACGTAGACCACCATCTCGTTCTGGCTGCCCAGATAACTCACCATGCTGTCCACATTGACTTCAATGAGGCTGGCGAAGGCGTTCAGGGTCATGCAGACGCTGAGGGAGGCGATGCAGGCGATGGTCATGGCCCAGTGCTTGCCGAGGTTGAGCACGCCGCGCCGGGTGAGGAACCCAAACGTAGAGATTTTCATGCGTGTACCTCCTCGCCGAAGCTGGCCGGAGCATCGGAGATGATGCGGCCCTGCTTCAGGGTGATGGTGCGGCGGTTGAAGCGGCGCACCAGTTCATGCTCGTGGGTGACGACAAGCACCGTGATGCCCATCTCGCTGACACGTTCCAGCAGTTCCATCATCTCAAGGCTCATCTCGGGTCGATGTTGCCGGTGGGCTCGTCCGCGATGACGAGGCGGGGGCTGTGGGCCAGAGCGCGGGCCACGGCCACGCGCTGCTGCTCACCGCCGGAGAGGAACTCGGGGTAGACCTTTGCCTTATCTTCCAGATGCACCAGCTCCAGCATGTAGTTGACGCGCTCTTTGATGTCTTTTCTGCCGATATTGGTGACATGCATGGCAAATGCCACATTCTCGTAGACCGTCATGGTGGGGATGAGGCGGAAATCCTGGAAGATGATGCCCATCTGGCGGCGGAGGAAAGGCACTTTGCCCCGGCGCAGCCGGGCGACGTCCTTGCCGTCCACCATGACGCGGCCCTCGGTGGGCAGCTCTTCGCGGAGGATGAGCTTGAGCAGAGTGGACTTGCCGGCGCCGGAGTGGCCTACCAGAAAGACGAACTCGCCGTCGTCTACATGGAAGTCGATGTCCTCCAGAGCGGGAGTATCACTCCGTCTGTATATCTTGGTGACATGTTCAAAATCTATCATGAGTATCTTGCTCCTGAAAAATTTATTTGGCACAGAAGTTCCAGACCATTACAAAAGAAACCGGCCAGCATCGGGGTCGAGCGGCCGGTTTCGGCGTCCGCAGCCGGAGCGGCTGAGACGAAATATCAATATTTGGCCGGGTTGTTGGACAGGTACTTCTTGACCATGAGCGCTACCTTGAACACGATAGCGTCGTCGAACTCACGCAGATCCAGACCGGTCAGCTTTTTGATCTTTTCCAGACGATACACCAGCGTGTTGCGGTGGACGAACAGACCGCGGCTGGTCTCGGAGACGTTCAGGTTGTTCTCGAAGAAGCGCTGGATGGTGAACAGGGTCTCCTGGTCCAGGCTCTCGATGCTGCCCTGCTTGAACACTTCGCGCAGGAACATCTCGCAGACCGTGGTGGGCAGCTGGTAGATAAGACGTGCGATGCCCAGATTGTCGTAGCGGATGATCTGCTTCTCGGTGTCGAACACCTTGCTGACCTCCATGGCGATCTGTGCTTCCTTAAAGGAGGTAGCCAGATCCTTCACGTTGGCGATGGGGGTGCCGATGCCCACGACAGCCTTGATGTAATGCTCGCCGGACAGGGTGTCCACGATGCTGGCGGCCAGCTTCTCCATATCGGTGCGGTCGATGCCCTTGCGGATCTCCTTGACCAGGACGGTGTCCGTCTCGCTGATGTTGAAGACGAAGTCCTTCTGCTTGTCGGGGAACAGGCTGCTCACCACGTCGTAAGCGGAGATGTCGCCGCCGCTGGTGACGCGGACGATGAACACCACGCGGGAGACGTCGGTGGCAAAGTGGAGCTCACGGGCCTTGGCGTAGATGTCGCCGGGCAGGATGTTGTCCAGCACCACGTTCTTGATAAAGTTGGCCTTGTCGAACTTCTCGTCGTGATACTGCTTGATGCTCTGCAGGCTGATGGACAGCACAGCGGCGAACTGGCCCGCAGTCTCGTCCGCACCTTCCACAAAAACGGCATAATCGTTATGCTTTGCGCTGGAGAACTGCTGGTAGGTGTAGCCATCCCGCACGAAGCGGTCACCGGCCGTCAGACGCTCTGCCATGAAGCCCTCGCGCACCTCGCCGATCAGATTCAGCTCCGAGCAGGAGATGACAGCGCCGGTCTCATCCACCACGCCGACCACGCGGTCGATCGCGTCCTTCATCTGGTAGATCACGCTCTGAAATACTCTATTGGCCATAAATGGATACCCCTTTTCCTCTCTTGTGCAAACCGCAGGTGGGCTGGATTGTGATTTTTAACAATTTCGCCGCATTACATTTTATATTTTACACAAAAGAATTTACTTTTGCAACATATTTCACCAAAAAAAATTCTTCTTTCTTGTTGAAATTATCTTTCGGGGCCATTTTCGAGCCAAAAAGGGCCTTTCTGCGTGGTTCTGAGGGCTATTTTACCGGCAAAATGTGATACTTTTTTGAAAACCGGGTGAAAAGCAGTCCTTTACCCCGTGGTAATTTTCGCCACCTCGTCGGCTGTCAGCTCCCGCCACTGGCCCGCAGCAAGGCTCTCGTCCAGCGCAAGCCCGCCGATGGCGTCCCGGTGCAGGGCGTTGACGCCCGCACCGTAGACGCCGAACATCCGCTTGATTTGATGATACACGCCCTGCCTGAGCAGGACGCGGACCGTCAGCCCGTCGGGGGTGAGGGCGGACACTTCCGCCGGCGAAAGGGCCGTGCCGTCGGCAAGGGTGACGCCTGCGGCAAAGCCGGCCTTCATCTCTTCCGTCAGCGGGGTGTCGATGACGACGGTGTAGGTCTTGGAGACGTGGCGTTTAGGCGCGAGGATGTCGTGGGCAAAGCCGCCGTCGTCCGTCAGCAGAACAAAACCGGTGCTGGTCTTGTCCAGCCGCCCGGCCGGGAACAGCTCCCGCCGGGGATAGGCATCCCCCACCAGATCCACGACCGTCGTGTCCCGCTTGTCGGTAGAGGCGCTGACGACGCCTCGGGCTTGTTGAGCATAAGGTAGACGAACTGCCGGTAGGCCAGCGCCTTGCCGTCCACCGCCACGGCGTCCGCCTCTTTCAGCTGGGTATCCCCTTTCCTGCAGACCGCGCCGTTGACCGTGACGCGGCCTTTCGCCAGCAGTGCCTTCGCCTCGCTCCGGGTGCATTGGGCCGTCTCGGCTAAATATTTATCGAGTCGCATGAAAACTCCTTCTGTGTGCAGAAAAGAGGCCGTTGCCTGCGGCAACAGCCTCTTTTCCTGTAAAATCACGTTTAGACGCTCAGGTTTGCGTGCTGTTCCACAGCGTCCGGGTTGGCGTCAAAGATGGGCTTGAGGATGTGAGCAATGAACTCCTCCACCTGCTGGGGAGCGCGGCCCACAAAGTTCTCCGGCACAAGGCCCGCCACGATCTCCTCCTTGGTCAGACCAAAGGCCGGGTCGGCGGCGATGCGGTCCACCATGTCGTTGGGCAGACCCTCTTCCTTGACTTGCTTGCCGGCGGCGATGGCGTGCTGGCGCAGACGCTCGTGGAGCTCCTGACGGTTGCCGCCCTTCTCCACGGCCTGCATCATGATGTTCTCGCTGGCCATGAAGGGCAGCTCGGCCATCAGGCGGCTGCGCACGACCTTCGGGTAGACCACGAGGCCGTCGGTGACGTTGAGCATGATGTTCAGGATGGCGTCGGCGGCGAGGAAGCCCTCAGCCATGGCAACGCGCTTGTTGGCGCTGTCGTCCAGCGTGCGCTCGAACCACTGCGTACCGGTGGTGAAGCTGGGGTTGAGCACATCCACCATCAGGTAGCGGCTCAAAGCGCAGATGCGCTCGCAGCGCATGGGGTTGCGCTTGTAGGGCATGGCGGAGGAACCGATCTGGTTCTTCTCAAACGGCTCTTCCATCTCCTTGAAGTTGGCCAGCAGGCGCAGGTCGGTGGCGAACTTCATGCAGCTCTGGCCGATGCCGGCCAGTGCGTTGAGGATGAAGGCGTCCACCTTGCGGCTGTAGGTCTGGCCAGACACCGGGATGACGGCCTCGCTGTCGAAGCCCATCTCCTCGGCGATGGAAGCATCCACGGCGCGGATCTTGTCGGCGTCGCCCTTGAACAGCTCCATAAAGGAAGCCTGGGTGCCGGTGGTACCCTTGACGCCGCGCAGCTGCAGGGTAGCCAGACGGTGGTCGATCTCGCTGAGGTCCATCACCAGCTCGTTGGCCCACAGGGTAGCGCGCTTGCCCACGGTGGTGGGCTGGGCGGGCTGGCAGTGGGTGTAGGCCATGCAGGGCATATCCTTGTACTCCTCGGCGAACTTTGCCAGCTTTGCCAGCACGCCGATGAGCTTCTTGCGCACCAGCTCGAGGCCCTGACGCATCACGATGATGTCGGTGTTGTCGCCGACATAGCAGCTGGTGGCACCCAGATGGATGATGCCTGCCGCCTTGGGGCACTGCTGGCCGTAAGCGTAGACATGGCTCATGACGTCGTGGCGCACCAGCTTCTCCGCTCGATGGCGACTTCATAGTTGATGTCGTCCACATGAGCTTCCAGCTCGGCCACCATCTCGGGGGTGATATTGGTCAGGCCCTGCTTCATCTCGCCCGGGCCAGGGCCACCCACAGGCGGCGCCAGGTGCGGAACTTGTTGTCGTCCGAGAAGATGTACTGCATCTCATCGGAGGCATAACGGGTGGAAAAGGGGCTGATATAACGGTCATGCTGAGACATTGGTTGTTTCCTCCTGAAAATGACTCCCCCAGTCGCCTTCCGGCGACAGCCCCCTCGGTGAGGGGGCCTTTCAGCCTCCCTCTCTGAGGGAGGTGGCATCGCGTCAGCAATGACGGAGAGGTTTTCTCCTATTTTACCATCAAATCTTGAAATAGTCCACGCCGCCCTCGAAAATAGGCTGGTACTTGTCGCCGGTGACGTTCTTGTACAGGTACTCGCCGCTGCGCTCCGAATGGCCCATCTTGCCGAAGACACGGCCATCCGGCTGGTGATGCCCTCGATGGCGAGGACGGAGCCGTTGGGGTTGTACTTCATGTCCATGCTGGGGCTGCGTCCTGATCGACGTACTGGGTCGCGATCTGGCCGTTGGCGATGAGGGTGTCCAGCACGCTCTGAGGTGCCACGAAGCGGCCCTCACCATGGCTGATGGCCACGGTGTGCTGGTCGCCCACGCTGCACTTGGACAGCCAGGGGCTGCCGGTGGAGGCGATGCGGGTGCGCACCAGCATACTCTGGTGGCGTCCGATGGTGTTGAAGGTCAGGGTCGGGTCGCAGGCCGTGATGGGGCGGATGTCGCCGTAAGCGGCCAGACCCAGCTTGATGAGGGCCTGGAAGCCGTTGCAGATGCCCAGCATCAGACCATCCCGGTGTTGCAGCAGGTCGCGGACTGCTCAGTGACCGCAGGGTTGCGGAAGAAGGAGGCGATGAACTTTGCACTGCCATCCGGCTCGTCGCCGCCGGAGAAGCCGCCGGGCAGCATGACGATCTGGCTCTCGTTGATGGCCTTGACCAGTGCCTCGCAGCTGGCGGTGACGTCAGCGGGGGTCAGGTTGCGGATGACCAGCACCTCGGGGTCCGCACCGGCGCGGGCAAAGGCGTGGGCTGTGTCGTACTCGCAGTTGGTACCGGGAAGACCGGGATGATGACCTTCGGCTTTGCCACGCCGATCTTGGGCGCAGCGGGGGCGGTCAGGCTGCCGTTGATCTTCTCGACGGCGGGGCCGGCCTTGCGGTAGGGATAGACGGGCTCGAGCTTGCTCTCCCAGATCTCCTGCAGCTGAGCCATATCCAGCTTGTCGCCGCAGCACTCGAAGGTGTAGTCTGCGGTGGTCTCGCCCAGCAGCTCACCGGCCGGGGCGTCAGAGACCATCTCCAGCACGATGGAGCCGTACATGGGCTTAAACATATCGTGGGTGGTCATGTTGGTCATCATCTTGAAGCCGATGCGGTTGCCCAGACCCATCTTGAAGAGAGCCTCGGCCAGACCGCCATAGCCCACAGAGGAAGCAGCGGCCACCATGCCATCTTCCATCATCTGCTCAACTTTCTTATAGTTGGCCTTCAGGGAGAAGAAGTTGGGGCAGCCGGTGACGGGGTCCAGGATGGGCCGGATGAGGACGACGGTGCTCTCAGGCTTCTTGAACTCGGTGGAGACGACGCGGCCGGCCTTGCCGATGGCGGTGGCGAAGGACACCAGCGTGGGAGGCACATCCAGCTGCTCGAAGGAGCCGGACATGCTGTCCTTACCGCCGATGGAGCGATGCCGAGGCCGATCTGCGCGTCCAGTGCGCCCAGCAGAGCGGCCAGCGGCTTGCCCCAGCGCTCCGGGGAAGTGCCAAGCGCTCGAAGTACTCCTGGAAGGTCAGGTAGGCGTCCTCATAGCGGAAGCCGGAGGCCACCAGCTTGGTCACACTCTCGACGACGGCCATCCGTGCGCCCACATACTGGTTGGCGCTCATGAGGTAGGGGTTGTAGCCCCATGCCATGCCGGAGCAGGTGTTGGTCTCGCCGTCCACGGGCAGCTTTGCGACCATGGCGTTCTGGGGGGTCAGCTGGCATGCGCCGCCGAAGGGCATCAGCACGGTGGCCGCGCCGATGGTGGAGTCGAACCGCTCAGAAAGGCCCTTCTTGCTGCAGACGTTCAAATCGCCCACCATGTTCTTCATCTTCTGCTCGAAGGTCACGCCGGCCCACTGGGGCTGCCAGACAGTCCCCTTCTCGATGTAGACGTTCTGATGCTTCTCAGCGCCGTTGGAGTTCAGGAACTCGCGGCTGATGTTGACGATGGACTTGCCGTTCCACACCATGTTCAGGCGCTTTTCCTCGGTGACCTTTGCCACGGGGGTGGCCTCAAGGTTCTCCTCGGTGGCGATGGCGATGAACTTGTCCACGTCCTCAGGGGCCAGAGCCACGGCCATACGCTCCTGGCTCTCGCTGATGGCCAGCTCGGTGCCGTCGAGGCCGTCATACTTCTTGGTGACCTTGTTCAGGTCGATATACAGGCCGTCGGCCAGCTCGCCGATGGCGACAGAGACGCCGCCGGCGCCGAAGTCGTTGCAGCGCTTGATCATCTTGCAGGCGTCCTCGCGGCGGAACAGGCGCTGCAGCTTGCGCTCGATGGGGGCGTTGCCCTTCTGGACCTCAGCACCGCAGTGCTCGAGACTGTCCAGCTTGTGGGCCTTGGAGGAACCGGTGGCACCGCCGATGCCGTCGCGGCCGGTGCGGCCGCCAGCAGGACGATGACGTCGCCGGGAGCGGGCATTCGCGGCGGACGTGGGAAGCGGGCGTTGCGCCCACAACAGCGCCGATCTCCATCCGCTTTGCCACATAGCCGGGGTGATAGATCTCATCCACCTGACCGGTGGCAAGGCCGATCTGGTTGCCGTAGGAGGAATAACCGGCGGCAGCGGTGGTCACCAGCTTGCGCTGGGGCAGCTTGCCGGGCAGGGTCTCACTGACGGGCTTGAGGGGTCGCCTGCGCCGGTGACGCGCATGGCCTGATAGACGTAGCTGCGGCCGGACAGCGGGTCGCGGATCGCACCGCCGATGCAGGTGGCAGCGCCGCCGAAGGGCTCGATCTCCGTCGGGTGGTTGTGGGTCTCGTTCTTGAAGAGGAACAGCCAGTCCTCATCCTTGCCGTTGACGTCGCACTTGATCTTCACGGTGCAGGCGTTGATCTCCTCAGACTCGTCGAGGTTCTTCAGGATGCCCTGCTTTTTCAGTTCCTTGGCACCGATGGTGGCCAGGTCCATCATGCAGCGGGGCTTGTTCTCCCGGCCAAGGTCGGCGCGCATGGCCATGTAGCGGTCGAAGGCCTCCTGCACCACGGCATCGTCGATCTGGACGTCGTCCAGAATGGTTCCGAAGGTGGTGTGGCGGCAGTGGTCCGACCAGTAGGTGTCGATCATCCTGATCTCGGTGATGGTCGGGTCGCGCTTCTCCGAGCGGAAATACTCCTGGCAGAACTTGATGTCGCCCAGGTCCATGGCGAGGCCCTTCTCGTCGATGAACTTTTTCAGGCCTGCCTCATCCAGCTCGTTGAAGCCGTCCAGCACCTCCACTTCGGTGGGGATGGGATACTCCATCTTCAGGGTAGCCTTGGTGTCCAGCGAAGCCTCGCGGGCCTCCACCGGGTTGATGACGTATTTCTTGATCTCAGCCACCTGCTCGTCGGTCAGGGTGCCTTCCAGCAGGTAGACCCGGGCAGAGCGCACCAGCGGGCGGTCGCCCTGGCTGATGAGCTGGATGCACTCGGCGGCAGAGTCGGCGCGCTGGTCGAACTGGCCGGGCAGATACTCCACGGCGAAAGACACGCCGTCGGAGACGGGCAGCTCGGCATAGGTGTTATCCACCGGCGGCTCACTGAACACGGTGGGGACGCACTGCTCGAACAGCGCCTCGTCGATGCCCTCCACGTCGTAGCGGTTGAGCAGACGCAGACCGTTCAGCTCCTTGATGCCCAGCAGAGAGACGAGCTCATTGCGCAGGCTCTGGGCCTCGCCGTCGAAGCCGGGTTTCTTTTCAACATAGATACGATATACCATCGGAAAATCCCCCTTGTTGTCAGCCCTCTCAGTCACCTTCGGTGACAGCTCCCCCAAAGGGGGAGCCACTGGCGTGCCGGTCAGGCCGCACAGCCTGAGAGGAGTTTTGTTTTACCAGAAACAGAAGTGCTCCGCTGTCCAGATTCACGACATCTTAACAGGTATTATTGTTCAGAAGCCGCTTTTCTTGACAACAGCGCACTGTATTTTGCGGCATATATGCTTTCAGCAGTCAGCTCAGAGCTTCCCGGCCTGCCAAAGCCTCTCCCCTTGGGAGAGGTGGCATTGCGAAGCAATGACGGAGAGGGCAGGCCCGGTGCGACAAAGCCGCCGCACAGCGATAAGCAGGCCCTTCGTCAGCGCGATGCTATCGCCGTGCCTGCACATCTTTGTCAGCATCCTTGCCTCTCAGTCACCTTCGGTGACCAGCTCCCCCAAAGGGGGAGCCTTTCGCACTCCCGTAAGGCAAACAAAAAGCACCCACCCTCCCGTTTCACGGGAAGTGGGTGCTTCTGTTTTATCCAGTCCTTAAGCCTTACGCATCCTGCAGCTCACCACGGCTTGCGGCCTTGAGGTAAGCGAAGATGAAGCCGTCGAGGTCGCCGTCCATGACAGCGTCCACGTTGCCGGTCTCGTAGTTGGTGCGGTGGTCTTTGACCATCGTGTAGGGCATAAAGACGTAGGAGCGGATCTGGTGGCCCCATGCGATCTCGTTCTGGACGCCCTTGATGTCGTCGATCTTATCCATGTGCTGCTGCTTGGCGATCTGGTACAGCTTTGCCTTCAGCATTTCCATCGCGTAGTCGCGGTTCTGGAACTGGCTGCGCTGGGTCTGGCAGCTGACCACGATGCCGGTGGGCTTATGGATGAGTCGGACAGCGGAAGAAGTCTTGTTGATGTGCTGGCCGCCGGCACCGGAGGAGCGGTAGACCTGCATCTCGATGTCCTCGGGGCGGATGTCCACCTGGATGGTGTTGTCCAACTCGGGCATGACTTCCAGAGAGGCAAAGCTGGTCTGACGGCGGGCGTTGGCGTCAAAGGGAGAGACGCGCACCAGACGGTGGACGCCGTTCTCACTCTTGAGCAGACCGTAGGCGTTGGCGCCCTTGACCATCATGGAAGCGCTCTTCATGCCGGCCTCGTCGCCGTCCTGATAATCCAGGACCTCGACGGTCATGCCGTGAGCCTGCGCCCACTTGTTGTACATACGGTAGAGCATCTCGGCCCAGTCCTGTGCCTCGGTGCCGCCGGTGCCTGCGTGGAAGGTCAGGATGGCGTTGCTGTGGTCGTACTCACCGTTCAGCATGGTCATCAGTTGCAGCTCATCCACAGCCTTGCCCACGGCGTTGACGGCCTCTTCGGCCTCCGGCACCATCTCGGGGTCGTACTCCTCGTCCAGCATGACCAGCATGGTCTCTGCGTCATCGTACAGGCCCTGCAGCTTCTCGAAGCGGTTCAGCTTGCCCTTCAGGTCGCCCACCTCGTCGAAGACCTTCTTGCTCAGCTCAGCGTCGTCGTAGAAGCCGGGGCGGGACATGGTGTGCTCCAGCTCCTGCACGCGCTTGCGGGAAGCGTCGATGGCCAGCGCCTCCTCCAAGTCCTTTACAGCGGTGTGGTATTCAGCCAGCTGTACTTTCAGTTCATCAGTGGTGATCATCGTTTTATTCCTCTCGTCTCAAAGAACAGGAGCAGTCTCTTCATCATCAGCCACGCACACGGGCAGGCCCGTCTTCGTACAACCTCTCAGTCTCGCTGACGCTCGACAGCTCCCCTAGTAGGGGAGCCTCTGGCGAAACCGTTCACTTTGCGGGGACTGCCAAAGCCTCCCCTACCAGGGGAGGTGGCACGCCGTAGGCGTGGCGGAGAGGTTGTACGAAGGAAAGCCTGCCCGAGGACTCGGCCAATGACGGAGAGATTTACTCCTAAAAGATACAGTTTATACACAGATACTTCATTAGTATACCCAGAATCCATGATAAAGTAAAGAGGAAAAAATACCATTGTGCTGGAAATTTGAAGATTTCCGCCTTTTCTTTTCCGCATTTTAAGTGTATAATACTGATAAACTACCCTATTCATTGGAGGATGTTATGCCCAAATACTATGGCTGTCCGTGTGAGGCTGCGGCAAGCCCCTCACACTTCAGGATGACATCGTGGTCTGCCCCGACTGCGGCGCGCCTTATCACCGCGTCTGCTACGAGAAGCTGGGCCAGTGCATCCACCGCCCCGCCCACGCCGCCGGCTGCGAGTGGAAGTTCCCCTACGAGGAGAGCCAACTCCGCACCTGTCCGTCCTGCGGCGAGCGCACCCTGCGGAATGAGGAAACCTGCCGCTGCTGCGGTGCTGTGCTTCCCCCCGAGGGGCAGGAGCCTCCTTCTTCCCGCGGCAGCGGCGAAGAGACTTTCGACTACTCCAGATGTACCGTCAGTTCGGCACTTCCGCCGACCCGGAGAAGGCGTTTTTTGAGGACGCCTTCGGCAAAGAGGCCAAGATGGATGGCATCGCCCGTCAGGACTGGCTGGACTATATCGGCCCTGCCGCCCCCGCTTACCTCGCCGCTTACAGCCGGATGCAGCTCCAGAAGAGCAAGGTATCCATGAGCTTTTCGGCTCTGCTCTTCGGCCCCTTCTACTTCTTCTACCGCAAGGCGTGGAAGCCGGCCTTCGGCTTTCTGGCCGCTGAGCTTCTGCTGGCAGCGCCCACCTTTATCGAGATGCTCCAACTCTCCGGCAGCGCCCTCGCCCCCGCCATGAGCACTTCAGCTCTGACGGTATTTGCCCGGGTCTGCTCGGTCCTCAGCTTCGTGCTGATGCTGGTGCGCGGTATGTACGGCAAGTGGCTCTACCGCAAGAGCGCCGCCGACACATCCGCCGCATCCAGTCCGAGTTCCCCGACGCCCGGCAGCGTCAGGCCGTGCTCCGCGCCCAGGGAGGCGTCAGCTTCGGTGCGGTCTTCCTCTGCGTCCTGCTCCTGAGTGTCTGCGGCAGTGCGTTCACCCTGCTGCTCGGCCCGGATCTGCAGGCCATCCTCAACGCTTTCTATGGCTGATGCACCCAGCCGTAAATCTGAACGTGAAGGAGTTTGAACCATGAAAAAAATCACCAAGGCAGTCATCCCCGCCGCTGGTCTTGGCACCCGCGTGCTGCCCGCCACCAAGGCAATGCCCAAAGGAATGCTCCCCCTCGTGGACAAACCTGCCATCCAGTATCTGGTGGAGGAGGCTGTCCGTTCCGGCATCACCGACATCCTTATCATCGTGAGCCGCAATCAGGACATCATCCAGGACCACTTTGACCGCAGCCCCGAGCTGGAAGCAAAGCTTGCCGCTCCCGGCAAGGAAAAGATGCTGGAAGAGTGCCTCGGCATCTCCAATCTGGCCAACATCTTCTTCGTCCGCCAGCAGCAGACCCTCGGCCTCGGCCACGCTGTCAGCATGGCCAAGCCCTTCACCGGCGATGACCCCTTCGTGGTCATCTACGGTGACGACGTCATCTGGGGCGAGGACCGGTCTGCGCCCAGCTCATCCGTGCCTACGAGGAGTTCGGCCGTCCGGTTGCCGGCGTGTCCGCCGTGCCTTGGGCCGACGTGAGCCGTTATTGCAGCCTCAAGACCACCCCCATCCATAACAATTACTTCTTTGTGGACGACATGATCGAGAAGCCCAGGAAGGGTCAGGAGTTCAGCAACTACTCCATTCTGGGCCGTGTGCTGCTGACCCCGGAGATCTACGACATCCTCGCCGGGACCAAGCCCGGTGCCGGCGGCGAGATCCAGCTGACCGACGCCATGGCCGAGTATGCCCGCAGCTACGGCGGCATGACGGCTGTGGAGTTCACCGGCAAGCACTACGACATGGGCAACAAGCTCAAGGTCGCTGAGGCACAGGTGGAGCTGGCCCTGCAGCACCCCGAGATCGGCGAGGCGTTCCGCGCTACCTGAAAGAGTTCTGCAAGACGCTGTAAATAACTGCATAAAAGCAACGCCCGGCATCTCATTGAGGTGTCGGGCGCTTTTTGCTATTTGGAGATGATACCTTGCGGAATGCCATGGCCTTCCCTTGATAGGGGCGGTGGCATCGCGCAGCGATGACGGAGAGATTTTGTCCCGCAGCGGCTCACGGTCAGGCTGTCCTTCGTACAACCTCTCAGTCTCGTCGCAAGCTCCTCGCCAGCTCCCCTAGTAGGGGAGCCTCTGGCGAAGAGGTCAACTCTCTAAAGCAAACCAAAAAGCGCCCTCACCTTGTCATCGGTGAGCGCTTTGCTGATCGCTGATTATTTTGATTGGGTTGATTATCTCAGATTAGTCGCTGACGTAGGGCATCAGAGCAACGTGACGAGCACGCTTGATAGCCACGGTCAGTGCGCGCTGATGGAAAGCGCAGGTGCCGGTAACACGGCGGGGAATGATCTTTGCACGCTCAGAGACGTACTTACGCAGACGGGGAACGTCCTTGTAATCGATGGTGTCGATGCGATCGACACAGAAGCTGCAAACCTTCTTGCGGCCGCGACGCATGGGGCGTGCGGGACGAGAGCCTTCGGTTCTTTCAAAAGCCATTGCTTATTACCTCCTGTTGGATTTTTACGGTTAAAACACCGGTTCGGGAATCAGAACGGCAGGTCGTCGCTGTCGTCGATGACGGCGAAGTCATCTGCATTGCCGGCGGAATAGCTGGGAGCTGCCTCCACAGCAGCCGGACGGGCAGGGGCTGCGTTCTGGTAGGACGGAGCAGCATTCTGATAGCTGCCGCCGCCCTGATTGCTGCCATTCGATTTGGAGCCGGCAAAGTTGACGTTGTTTGCCACGACCTCCACAGCGGTGCGGTTGTTTCCGTTCTTGTCCTGATACTGGCGAGTCTGGAGACTGCCTTCGATGGCGATCAGACTGCCCTTCTGGAAATACTTGGAGACGAACTCTGCCTGCTGGCGCCATGCGACGATGTCGATGAAATCGGCCTGACGCTGCTCGCCCTGACGGGCAAAGTTGCGGTCACACGCAATGCGGAAGCTGCACACATTGGTGCCGCTCTGGGTGGTGCGAAGCTCGGGATCCGCCACGAGACGGCCCATGATCGCTACAACATTCAACATAATACGGACTCCTTTTTCGTCACGAAAAGATTACTCCTCGTGGGCAACGATCAGGCTGCGCATAACGCCCTCAGTGATCTTGTACACACGGTCGAGCTCAGTGGGGAAGCTGGGGTCAGCAGTGAAGTTGATCACGGTGTAGACGCCTTCCTCCTCATCGTTGATGGGGTAGGCCAGACGGCGCTTGCCCCACTCATCGATGGAATCGATGGTACCGTTAGCCTCGATCAGGGACTTGAACTTACCGATGAGAGCGGAAGAAGCCTCCTCGTCGAGAGCAGCGCTGGTAATCAGCATGGTTTCGTACTTTGCCATTTTGTAGCACCTCCTTTTGGACTTAAGGGCCTCAAGAATACGAGGCCAAGGGTACACAGCCGGCGCGGCGTCGCGCGGACTGTGCGGCGTGTCTGTTCAGACAGCAATTTATTATAGCAAGCCCCGCAAAAATTGTCAAGCCTCCCGCAGGATTTTTTTCGTATTTTTGAGCGCACGACAGCAAAATCTCCCCCATCATTCTTTTTATGCTTTTCCAGTATATCCGTCATATCTCTTTTGGATGGCGTCCTTAGCATTCCGAGCTGATTTTCCTTTGCATTTCGCCGAAAGAGGGACTATAATAAAAGGAGGACTATAATAAAAGCTGTTCTTCTCCCCTTCTGTCTTCGTGCGCGGCGCATGGCAGGGCTTACGGGGGAGTGGGACGATCGCTAACGTCAAAGAAAGGATCGCCTATGTATTCCATCTTTCGGAATCTCGCCCTCATCCTCATCAGCGCCAAGTTCTTCGCGCTGCTCGCCCGCAAATGCCGGGCGCCGCAGGTGGTGGGCGAGATCATCGCAGGTCTTGTCATCGGTCCCTGTCTGCTGAATCTCGTGCAGCCCAGCGACTCCATCGCCATTTTTGCCGAGATAGGCGTCGTGCTGCTGATGTTCACCACCGGCCTCGGCACCAACCTTCAGGAGCTGATGCGGGCCGGCCCCATCGCTACCCTCATCGCCTGCGTGGGCGTAGCCGTGCCTCTGGCGGGCGGCACCCTGCTCTACAGCCTGTTCTACGGCTTTTCGGCGCTGGGCAGCCCGGAGTTTTATCGGGCGCTCTTCATCGGCACCATCATGACGGCCACCAGCGTCTCCATCACCGTCGCCACCCTGCAGGAGCTGGGCAAGCTCAAGAGCTTCCTCGGCACCACCATCGTCAGCGCAGCCGTCATTGATGATGTCATCGGCATCGTGGTGCTCACCTGTGTGCTGGGTGCCAGCGGCGGCGCAGACACCAGCCTCGTCGATGTGCTGATGGACACCGTCCTCTTCTTCATCGCAGCCATCGTCATCGGCCTCATCATCCACAAGGCCATGCTCTGGCTGGACCATCGCAACCCCCACACCCAGCGCATCACCATCGTCAGCCTCGCCTTCTGCTTTGCCATGGCCTACATCGCGGAGCAGTATTTCGGCATCGCGACATCACGGGTGCTTACATCGCGGGCATCGTGCTCTGCTCCCTCGAAGATGCGCCCTACATCGAGCGCCGGGTGGACATCAGCAGCTACACCCTCTTCGCCCCCGTCTTCTTCGCCAGCATCGGCCTCAAGACCGACATCAGCGGCCTGACACCCACCATCCTGCTGTTCAGCGCCTGCTTCGTGGTGGTGGCCCTGCTCACCAAGATCATCGGCTGCGGCCTCGCCGCGAAAGTCTGCCGCTTCAGCTGGCCGGACTCCCTCAAGGTAGGCGTCGGCATGATGACCCGCGGCGAGGTGGCCTCATCGTGGCCCAGAAGGGCCTCGGCGTGGGGGTGGTGGACTCCGTCTTCTTCACGGCAGTCATCCTCCTCATCGTCGTGTCCTCTATCGTGACGCCGCTGGCGCTGAAGGGGCTGTTTGCGAAGGGTTAAGCCTTGAGCGAAAGCCTCTCCCTTTGGGAGAGGTGTCACCGAAGGTGACGGAGAGGGCAAGCTCGTCTCCCAAGAGCATCCACACAGCGATACGCACCGGCTTTTGTCAGAGCGATGCTATCGCTGTGTTTTTGTTTTTCTGTAGCATCCTTGCCCTCTCAGGCGCTTCGCGCCAGCTCCCCCAAAGGGGGAGCCTCTGGCGTGCCGGTCAAGTTCACACTGGACGAGCAAAGCTTACTCTATCCTAAAACAGGAGTGCCCTGCTACAGAGGGCAGCAGCTTCGGAACAATGTTCCTTGTCAAGCTGCTGTGAATCTCTGTAGCAGGGCACTATCTTTTTACGTTATATCAGGCTTCAGGCGTCCAGCACAATGCTGCCCGACCTGCCAAAGGCTCTCCCTCCGGGAGAGCTGTCACCGAAGGTGACTGAGAGGGCTACGCTCTAAAACTCAAACGACCTGAATGCGGCCTGCGCCATAGGGATTCTCGTAGTTCAGCAGGTAGCCCGGATAGCTTGCCAGCGGGCTGTTGGCGCTGCTCAGGACAGGCACATCGTTCACAGCGTCGAAGATCATGGCGTAGGTGGACATGACGAGGTAGTCCTCAGAGACATAGTCCTTGATGAGCTCTGCGCCGTCGAACATGGCGAAGCCATCGCCCAGGTTGCGCAGGGTGTAGTTCATGCCGGCCAGCGCATAGGTGCGGTTCGGGTCCAGCGGCTCGTAAGCACCGGTCTTCTTGTTGTAGATGCGCACGTTCTGGACGCGGGGCGTGCCGGTGGCGCTGCCCATCCAGACATTCTTGTCGTCGGTGAGGACGGTGTTGGGGATGTCGGTGTGGATCTCGTAGGTCGCACCGGCAACATGCAGGAAGCCGCCGTTCTCCTTGCCTCCGGGCCGACGAAGCGGGCGCCGAACTCCAGAGCATCCTGGATCTGCTTGCCGGTAACAGACATCAGGCAGGCCACGTTGCCGAAGGGGCTGATCTGCTTGCAGGTCTTGAAGGTCCACTTGCCGGCGGCCACATCGGTGCGGATGCCGCCGCCGTTCATCATAGCGATGTCGCAGTCCAGCTGCTCGACCTCATTGAAGTAAGTATAGATGCCGTCGGCCACGAAGTCGCCGAGGTTGGTCTCGCCCATACGGATGCGGCGCTTGCCGGCAGCGGGGTCGTTGATGTAGAATTTGATGTCCGTGGTGGCGATCTGCTCGCCCAGCATAGTGTCCACATCGTTGATCCAGGCTTCTGCGGTAGCGGCCACAGCGGCGTCGGAGACATCGGCGGTGGAGATGAGCTCGGTGGTGATCGCGCCGTCCTCGGCGATGGTCATCTTACCGACGTTTGCCAGATAAGAGCCGGTCTGAGTCAGGGTGACAGGCTTGCCGGCTGCATCGTAGATCCGCTTGTTCTCCATGACGGTGTGAGAGTGGCCGTCGATGAAGGCGTCAAAGCCGGTGGTGTTGGCAATGACTTCCTCACTGGTCCAGGGAGAAGAGGACGGGTCAACGCCCAGATGGCCCAGACCGATGATGATGTCTGCGCCAGAGCCTTGGCCTTGTCGATGGCCCTCTGGACGGCGTCGTACAGCTTCCTGCCGTCGTCACCGCCCAGGATGTCGTAGATGTACTTGGTCTGCTTGGCGTTCATGAAGTAGGCAGGAGTGGACTTTGTGAAGGACTCGGGGGTCGTGATGCCCACGAATGCGATCCACTTGCCGCCTGCGGGGAACAGCTTGACAGCGGGCAGGACGCGCAGGCCGGTGCGCAGGTCCACCCAGTTGCAGGAGACATAGGGGAAGTCCGCTTCCTTGATGATGGCCTTTGCGCGGGCCATGCCGTAGTCGAACTCGTGGTTGCCCAGAGTAGCGATGTCGTAGCCAGCCTCATTCATCAGCTCGATGATGGTAGCACCGTCGTCCATGGAGCCGTAGGCAGTACCCTGAATATGGTCGCCTGCGTCCACCAGCAGGACGGGCTTGCCCTCATCCACGTAGCCCTGCTTCATGGCAGCGATAGCGGCATAGGTCAGTTTGGGAGACTTGTTGTCGATGTAGGTGTGGACATCGTTGGTGTACAGGATGGTGACAGCGGCATCCTTGCCCGTCAGGAAACCGGCCGAAGCCTGAGGAACGGCAGCAGCCATGGCGGAGGCAGCGGCGGTGACACCGACAGCCTTCAGGAAATTGCGGCGAGAAATAAAGTGTTTCACGAAAAAAGACCTCCTTTATGTTCCAGACCTGTTTTTGCGGCACAGTCTCTCTTCCGCTGTGCCGCATTCTTTGTTTTAAGCTTACCACAGAACCGCCGAAAGAGCAAGCGCAAAGATGGTCATTCTGCATAATAGTTTTCTTTATGAGTACGACTTTTTATGAATCCTCGCGCAAATCAGCACAAAAGGCCGGGCCGCTGCTTCCTGCCTCAGGCTTGCAGCGACCCGGTCTTTTGTTTTGGGCGGTATTGTTCCGTCGTGAATATCGTCTTGTCAGATAGCGTTATACTGGCGCAGGAACTTCTCGAGGTCGGTGCCTTCGATCTTCTTCAGCGCCTCCTTCAGGCGATGCGGCCCATAAGGGGCAGCTCCATGTCCGTGAGCTTCCGGCCGTCCCGCAGCTTCACCGAGGCATCCACCAGCGCCCGGACGTCATAGGTGCTGCCCCAGACCTCCGGCACGCCCCGGTCGATGTTCAGCAGCCGGTACACCGCCTCCATGCCGGTGCGCATGGAGTATTCGGTGGTGAAGATGGTGTCCCGGCCGGTCTCAGCGAACTGGCCGAGGAAGGCAAAGTTCACCGCATCCTTCGGCACGATGTCGGGGCGGTCGCCCTTCGCGCGGGGCATGAAGAAGGCGTCGATATAGGGCATCATGACCGGCACGGTGTTGGCGCTGTGCTCGGCAAGCTCTGCGATGTCCTCCACCGGCACGCCCAGATGGTAGAGCCACTCCATGCAGATCTCCCGGCCGGTGCAGTCCCGCATGGGCTTTTTGACGTAATCGCCGGGCTTATCGCTGAACAGGCCGTACACCCAGACGCAGAGCTGGTCTTTGGGCTGTGCCCGGAACTGCTGCTGGCGGTTCAGGGTCCAGCTCAGCAGCCAGGCCGAATCCTTCACGGTGACGATGCCGCCGGTGACGGTGCGGCCGCTGAAGGGGTCGCGCTTGCAGATCTTCTGGATATACTGGGGGATCTTCTCATCCAGCGTCGTGATGGTGGCGCTTTCCCAGTTGCTCAGCTCCGGCTGGCTGCAGAACTTTTCCGGGTGGCCGAAGGAGTCGTCCAGCGCGGCGATGCGCTTCCAGAGGTCCCAGCCGTTGCCCGGCTTGATGGTGGGGTCGAAGCCCGCGGCCTTGTTCTGTGCGCCGATGGTGCAGCTCTCCACGCAGCCGCCGTTGGTGATAAAGAGCAGGTCGTCCTCGGTGAGGTCGATGGTCTCCACCGCGCCCTTGTGGTCTACCGTGATGCCCGCCGCCTGCTTTTTGCCCGGCTCGAGGCTGAACTGGACGTCCACGACCTTTGTGTCGTAGTAGAACTGGACGCCGTGGTCTTTCAGGTAGGTGACCATGGGCAGGATGATGGACTCGTACTGGTTATACCGGGTGAAGCGGAGGGCCGTGAAGTCGGGCAGACCGCCGATGTGGTGGATATACCGCTTGAGGTAGAGCTTCATCTCGAGGGCGCTGTGCCAGTTCTCGAAGGCGAACATGGTGCGCCAGTAGAGCCAGAAGTTGGAGTTGAGCACCTCATCGTCAAAAAAGTCGGTGATTTTTTTGTCCTCAAGCTGCTCGTCGGGGGTGAAGAAGAGCTTCATGATCTCCATGGCTCCCTTATCCGACAGGCCGAACTTACCGTCGGTGTGGGCGTCCTTGCCCCGGTTCACGGTAGCGCGGCAGAGGGAGTAGTTGGGGTCGGCCTTGTTCAGCCAGTAATACTCGTCCAGCACACTGGCCCCCTCGGTCTCCAGCGAAGGGATGGAGCGGAGCAGATCCCACATGACCTCGAAGTGGTTGTCCATCTCACGGCCGCCCCGCATCACATAGCCCACGTCGTACTTGTGGCCGTCGGCAGGCACCGCCGGCAGGGGGTCTTTCTCGAAAATGTGGACGCGCTCCCCCTTCATCTGACCGTCCCGCACCAGATAGCAGGCTGCCGTCAGGGCCGCCAGGCCGCTGCCGATGATATAAGCCGATTTGCGGTCCACGCCTTCGGGCTTGCGGGGCCGCGCAAAGGCTTCGTAATTGCCGCTGGAATAATACATAGACGTAACCTCCATTTTGTTCTGTACCGGCAGCACGTTCGGCTCCGGCTTGTTTGGTTCTGGCATCAGTATACCCCGCCGCCTCCTGCCCTACAACAAGCAAAACCGCCCAACTGCCGCAATTTTTGTCATACAGGCAGGTTTGCATAGAAAAAATCCGCTCCCAGCGTACCGGAGACGGATAAAAAGCTTTATGATGACTCAGAATGTCAGCCGCATCTGATGCCAGACCACATCGCCGTGGGTGGAGACGGAAACGCCCTCATCCACGAAGCCGAACTGCGCATAAAAGCCGATGAGCCGTTCCTTGCAGGTGAGCACGACACCCTTGCGCCCGGCGGCTTTCGCGTCGGCGCAGACCTGACGCAGAACACGGGAGGCGCAGCCCTCGTGCCGATGGGCCGGGGCGGTGACGACGCTGAATATCATCTGCCACCCACCTTCGGCGTGTGGAGATGGGGGTCATCGTACATCTCATCGGTGAGGTCGGGCATATCGGTGACGAAGCCGTTGACGAAAGCTTTCACCTCGCCGCCCTCGTCCAGCAGCCAGAAACAGTCCGGGTAGACGGCCACACGCCCGGCGATGCTCTGCCGGGATGCCCCCTCAGCGGGCGGGTAGGACGCAGCTTCGATTTCGGCCAGTGTGTCCACGTCAGCGGGCAGTGCGTGACGGATGCTCATGCTCTCCCCTCCTCAGGCTTTGGCGGCGGGAGCCACCTCAAAGTCGATCTTGCCCAGGTTGACGTCGGCGCGGACGATGGTGATCATCATCCTGTCGCCGAGGCTCCAGGTCTTGCCGGAAGCGGGGTCGGTCAGGCGGACGCCTCGGTCAGGCTGGTGCCGGAGGGAGTCAGGCTGGAGGCAGGCACAAAGCCCTCCACGCCGTTGTCCAGCTCGATGAAGAGGCCGCGCTGGGTCACGCCGGAAATCGTACCCTCGTAGCACTCGCCCAGATGGCGGCGGGCATACTCGGCCTTGTAGCAGTCCTCGGCCTTCCGCTCGATCTGCATGGCGATGACCTCACGCTCGCTGGACTGCTTGGAGGCGCGCTCTGCGAAATCGGTGTAGCGGAGGATCATGGTCTCCTTCTCGGTACCCTTGAGCAGATCGGTCATGATGCGATGGATGGCCAGATCGGGGTAACGGCGGATGGGGCTGGTAAAGTGGGCGTAGTCCTTCAGCACCAGACCGTAGTGGCCCTTGGGCTTCTCTTCGTAGAGAGCCTTGGACATGCAGCGGAGCATGCCGGTGTTGATGATCTGCTCATAGGGGGTGCCGCGCACACCCTCGAGGATGGCGCTCAGCTCCTTGGGAGTGGGAACGTCCTTGGCGAAGTGGTCGTTGATGCCGCAGGCTGCAGCAGAGCGTGCAGACGCTCCAGCTTCTCGGCGTTGGGCTCTTCATGGACGCGGTAGACGAAGGGGATCTGCTTGACGCGGGCAAAGTGGGCGGCGCACTGGTTGGCCAGCAGCATGAACTCCTCGATCATGCTCTCGCTCTCGCCGGAAGTGCGCTTCTTGACGTCGATGCAGCGGCCATTCTCGTCGAGGATGAGCTTGACTTCGCCGCTCTCGATGTCCATGCAGCCGCGCTCCCTGCGCAGGCGGGCGCGGTGGCCGTACAGTTCCTTCATGGCGGGCAGCTGGTCGATGACGTCGGCATACTTTGCCTTGATCTCGGCGTCGGCAGTACCGGCCAGCAGGGCGTTGATCTCGGAGTAGACACCCTTGACGCGGCTGCGGATGATCGACTTGACAAAGCGGTAATCCGTCAGATTCCCCTCCTTGTCCAGACGCATCAGGCAGGAG
>ENA-OQEX01000392-OQEX01000392.1-human-gut-metagenome-genome-assembly--contig:-NODE-392-length-23973-cov-7.319718_pt1 | contig 23973 bp, 36 predicted proteins | sample MGYA00242802_ERZ504649 | MGnify/ENA primary metagenome ERZ504649 (study PRJEB26092, sample SAMD00036194) | human gut metagenome | host: Homo sapiens | study: EMG produced TPA metagenomics assembly of...
ATCCACTTGCAGAAAGGCACTTCCTGTAGGGCCTTCTGCAAAATACATTGCGTATGGCAAGGAGATTTTAGATATGAAACTCAAGAATGTTTGTGTTGCTGTTGTTGCTCTGGCTCTGGCTGTTGGCATGACCGCTTGCGGCGGTTCTGCTTCCTCCACTGCTGCATCCTCTTCCGAGGCTGCTTCTACCAGCACTTCTGTTGCTGCTGAGGCCGAGGAGAGCGCTTCTTCCGCTGTTGCAGAGGAGAGCGCTTCTTCCGCTGTTGCAGAGGAGAACGGTTCTTCTTCTGAGGCTGCTTCCAGCGAGGCCGCTTCTTCTGAGGCCGCTTCTTCTGAGGCTGCTTCCAGCGAAGTTGCTTCTTCTGTTGCCGCTTGATCGCACAGCGCCTAAATTCCAATAAAAGCTGAAGCCGGGCACAGGGAGCCATGAGTTTTCCTGTGCCCGGCTTTTTACAACAAAACGCACCGGATCGTTCAACGAGAACCACCCGGCGCGTTATTTTTTATGCTCCCCAGAACAGGATGCCCAGCCTGCGGAAATCAGGATCATGAGAATGGGGGATGGTGCCTTGCCGTTCCTTTTGCGGCACAGCAGATGCAGCGCCCACAAAAGTACAAACACTGCAATGGAGCGCGCATCCGGTACAAAGTCGGTGCTGCGGCCCGCAAAGCCCAGCAGTGTGGAAAGTGCCATATTGATTGCCGTTGCAAGGATCATCGCCACCACACAGGGACGAACGCCGCCAAGAACTGCGTTGACTCCCGCATACTTCATCAGGTTCTGCAGCACCGATGCAACGAGCAGGATAATGACAAAAGACGGCAGCACCACACCCAGCGTGGCGCACAGCGCGCCCCAGAAGCCGCCCTGTGAAGAACCAATGAAGGTGGCCATATTGATGGCCAGCGGGCCGGGTGTGGACTCTGACACCGCAATAAAGCTGAGGAATTCGCCTTCCGTCAGCCAGCCGTGTCCTAAGACCGTTTCCCGCACCAGCGAGATCATCCCGTAGCCGCCGCCGAAGGACAACGCACCGATCATGAGGAAATTCCAGAAAAGTTCTACATAGATCACGGCTTCTTTTCCCCCTTCCGCAGCTGCTGTACTGCATACACCAGCAGCCCGGCCGCACCGCTGAACAGGATGTAAAAAATGGAAGAGAAGGACACTGCTGCAATGGAACAGCCCACCATCGCTGCCGCAACCGTGGTCAGGATGACAATATTGAAAGCACTCCGTTCCAGCTGCTTCAGCATTTTCAGGCCCGCCGAGAGGATCAGATAGATCACACACACCTGAATGCCGTGGAACGCACTTGCCACCACCGAAAGGCGGAGGAACTGGTCAAAGAACAGCGAGATCAGATAAATGACCGCGAAGGACGGAAGACATACCGCCACCGTGGACGCTGCCGCACCTGCCGCACCCTCGATCTTGTAGCCGATATAGGTGGCACTGTTCACCGCCACCGGGCCGGGCGTAGACTCCGCAATTGCCACCATGTCCAGAAATTCTTCCTTTGTCACCCACTTTTTTTCTTCCACAAATTCATTCTGCAGCAAAGCCACCATGGCATAACCGCCGCCAAACGTGAACGCACCAATTTTGAAAAACGTCCAGAAAAGCTCCTTTGTTTTCGACATAGCCTTCTCCTTTCTTGCGCCTTATTATATCATTTTTTGTTTTGATATGATATACTTTAATGGAATATGCTGTTTTCTTTGGAAAAAGCAGAAAAAGGAGTTTAGGATATGAAAACAAAATTTGGCATTGTAGGCTGCGGCTTTCTGGGCGGCATTGTGGCCAACGCATGGAAGAACGGTCTGCTGCCGGACTATGAGCTGGTGGGCGTGACCAGCCGTACCCGTGCTTCGGCGGAAAAGACTGCCGAAACGGTGGGCTGTGCCGTGTGTGACGATGTGGATGCCCTGCTGGCGCTGGAGCCGGAGTACATCGTGGAGACCGCTTCGGTGGAGGCTGTGCGCGCCATGGCTGTGCCTGTACTGAAAAACGGCGTAAATCTGGTCATTATTTCCATTGGTGCCTTTGCGGACCTTGATTTTTACGAGCAGGTCAAGGCCGCTGCCGTGGAGGGCGGTGCAAGGTGCATCTGGCAAGCGGTGCCATTGGCGGCTTTGATGTGCTGCAGACCGTCACTCTGATGGCCGAGGCGCAGAAGCTGGCCGAGACGGCAGGCATTGAGACCCACACCGGAGCCAAGGGCTTCCGCAACACGCCGGTATGGGCCGACCACCTGCTGACCGATACCGAAAAGACCACCGTGTTCACCGGCAATGCCAAGCAGGCCATTGCCACCTTCCCCCGCCGCGTGAATGTGGCTGTTGCCACCTCGCTGGCCACCACCGGCCCGGAGATCACCGGCGTGACCATGCACTCGGTACCCGGCTGGGTGGGCGACGACCACTGCATCACCGCCGAGATCGAGGGCGTGAAGGCCGTGGTGGATATCTGCTCTTCCACCAGCGCCATTGCCGGTTGGAGCGTAGTTGCCCTGCTGCGCAACCTCTCCTCCCCCGTATGCTTCTATTAAAGGAGGGCTTTGCAGATGTTCAACAAACTGGTGGCCATTGAGCCGGTCAGCCTGATTCCTTCCGCCGAGGAAGCGCTGCATCAGTACGCAAAAGAAGTGGTGCTGTACCGCGATATCCCGGCCAGCGATGACCAGATCGTGCAGCGCATCGGAGATGCAGATGCCGTACTTCTGAGCTACACCTCCCGCATGGCAAAAACGTGATCGAGCGCTGCCCGAATATCCGTTACATCGGCATGTGCTGCAGCCTGTATTCTGAGGAAAGCGCCAATGTGGATATCGCCTACGCCCGCACCCGCGGCATCAAAGTGCTGGGCATCCGGGACTACGGCGACCGCGGCGTTGTGGAGTACGTTCTGCATGAGCTCACCGGCATCCTGCACGGTTTTGGGATGCCCATGCTGCGGGACGAGCCGGTGGAGATCACCGGGCTGAAGGCAGGCATCATCGGGCTGGGTGTGTCCGGCAAAATGATCGCCGACGCGCTGCAGTTCATGGGTGCCGACATTGCCTATTACAGCCGCACCCGCAAGCCGGATGCCGAAGCTGTGGGCATGGCCTATAAGCCGCTGGCACAGCTGCTGACCGAGAGCGAGGTGGTGTTCACCTGCCTGAACAAGAACGTACTGCTGTTGGGCAAGGACGAATTTGCACAGCTGGGCGCAGGCAAGGTGCTGTTCAATACCTCCATCGGCCGGGCTTTGACTCTGCTGCTCTGGAACAGTGGCTTGCTCTGCCGGGCACCCACTTCTTCTGTGACACCCGTGCCGCTGCCGGCCCGGTGGGTGAAAACTTCTTTGCCCGTGAGAATGTGCATTGCGCGAATGTTTCTGCCGGACGCACCAAGCAGGCTTTTGTGCTGCTGAGCCAGAAGGTGCTGGCAAATATCCGCACTGCACTGGGAGAATGATATAAAAAGAAACGCTTCCCGGCCAGGGAAGCGTTTCCTTTTAGGCTTTATTCAAAATCGTTGTGATCTCTTCCAGATTCGCCGCAAATCGGATGCCCTGCTGGCGCTGCGGCGTGGAAAGGCCTTTCTCAATCATTTTGGCAAGCAGTGCTTTCAGGCTGTCGTAGTAGCCGTTCAGATCATACAGGATGCAGGGCGCGTCCAACTGGCCCAGCGAGACCTTGGACATTACCTCTGCGATCTCTTCCAGCGTGCCGGTACCGCCGGGGAATGCGATGAAGGCATCGCCCAGCTCGATCATCTTCGTCTTGCGCTCGGTCATGTCCTTGGTGACGATCAGCTCGGTCAGGCCATCGTGCTGCAGCTCCTGCTGCACAAAGAACTGCGGTTCCACACCGGTCACCGTGCCGCCTGCGTCCAGCGCGCTCTGGGCAAGCTGACCCATCAGGCCGCTGCGGGAGCCGCCGTACACAAGGCGGTGCCCGTTTGCACCGATCCAGCTGCCCAGTTCCCGGACAGCTTCCGCCAGCGCAGGATCATTGCCCGCATTTGCTCCAAGATAGACCGTGATGTTCATGGTATTTCCCCCTTTGTTTTTTCCATTTTACCACGCAGCGGGCCGATTGAAAAGGGCCATCCCCTTGCAAATGCAGCGGCACTGTGGTATTCTTGAACGCAGAAAAAGGGAGCCTGCAAAAGCAGGCTGAGAGTGGCTGTTTGCCCAGACCTGTGACCTGATTTGGACAATGCCAACGTAGGGAGATACTGCTGCTTCAAAGTGCGGAGATGCCTCCTTGCGGGCATTTCCGCATTTTTTGCAAAGGAAGTTGTAACCATGAAACTGCATTGACGATTGCCGCAGCGATTCCAGCGGCGGTGCTGGCATCCAGGCCGATATCAAAACCATGACTGCAAACGGCGTGTACGCCATGAGCGCCATTACCGCACTGACTGCCCAGAACACCACAGGTGTGACCGGCATTTTTGAAGCCACGCCCGAATTTCTGGCACAGGAGATCGACGCCATTTTTACCGACATCTACCGGATGCCGTCAAGATCGGCATGGTATCCTCGGCAGAGCTGATCGGTGTGATCGCCGAAAAGCTGCACACCTACGGCGCAAAGCATATCGTGGTGGACCCGGTGATGGTTGCCACCTCCGGCTCCAAGCTGCTGCGGGACGATGCCGTGCAGGCACTGACCGAAAAGCTGCTGCCCATGGCAGAGGTGGTCACCCCCAACATTCCGGAGGCTGAGATCCTTTCCGGCATGAAGATCACCGATGCGGCCGGAATGGAGGCCGCTGCAAAGCTGATCGGCGAGAAATACCACTGTGCCGTGCTGTGCAAGGGCGGCCACCAGATCAACGATGCCGACGACCTTCTGTGGCGGGACGGCTGCGGCAAATGGTTCCGCGGCAAGCGCATTGCAAACCCCAATACTCACGGCACCGGCTGCACCCTATCCAGCGCCATTGCGTCCAATCTGGCAAAGGGCCATGATCTGGATGCATCGGTGGAGCGCGCAAAGGCCTACATTTCCGGCTGTCTTTCTGCCATGCTGGATCTGGGCCACGGCTCCGGCCCGATGGACCATATGTTTGCACTGAAGGGAGAGTTTGTGGGTGAGTGAGCAGACCTTTGTGCAGCAGCTGGTACAGGAAAGCCTGCCCGTGTGGGAGCAGTGCCTGCATTCGAAATTTCTGGAAAGACTTGCGGATGGCACACTGGATGAAGCCTGCTTCAAGGGCTACATCGTGGAGGACAGTCTTTACCTGCGGGAATATGCCAAGGTGTTTGCCTGGGGCATGACCAAGGCAAAGGATATGCAGACCATCCGCACCTACTATTCCCTGCTTTCCTTCGTGAATGAGAGCGAGGATGCAGCCCGCCTGCACTATCTCAAGCGCTTTGGACTGACCGATGAAGGCATCCAGAGCCTGCCGCTGCGGCCGGAGAACCGTGCCTATGTGGACTCTATGATCGAAGCCGCCAAAAACGGCGAGGGCGCAGCCGAGTGCATGATGGCCTGCCTGCCTGTATGCTGAGCTATGGCTGGATCTTCCAGAAACTGCTGGAAGAAAAGCCTTCCGTGCAGGATACCCTTTATGGTGCACTGGTGGTGGACTATGCTGACAAGGGCTATGAGGCGGCCTGCCGCGACTGGGCCGCGTTTGCAGAAAAAGTCTGCGAAGCCTGAGCGACGAACGCCTTGCCCGCTGCCGCGAGATCTTCCATGCCTGCTCGGAGCACGAGCTGAACTTCTGGGCCATGGCAGCTTCCCCGCGCAGTGACCTGTAATTTTTCCTAAAGTATAAAATGCACCCGGCCTGTGGGTAGAACCGCAGCAACCGGGTGCATTTGTTTTGTTCAGGGTTTCGTGGCCGCAGCCGCAGGCATGAGCCTTCGTGCCGGAAATAAGGGAGCCCTAAAACAAAAACTCCCCCGGCTCTTCTGCCGAGGGAGTGGAAAAGAAAAACGCCCCTAACAGAAGAATTCTCTTCTGTCAAGGACGAATAAAATTTGGCCTTTTATCCGCGGTGCCACCCTGACTTCATGGGCATGACCCCATGCACTTGGCGAGATGCCAACACATCCCCGGCAACTGACGTATGCCCTACGTTGCAGAATACTGTGCGGCGAAAGTTCTCCGCAGTTCCCTGCACCCTCAGCGGTCCATTTCGGGAAAATATAACGCAAAGTCACACTTTCCTTGACGAACTGTTTCCGGTCTGCTTCTCAGCTGCGCAGGCTCTCTGTACAGGCATGGTTCGCCGTTATCTCCGCTTCAACGGTTTAGTGTATTGAATTTGGCTATATTAAACCACGGATTTTTCGTTTGTCAATACCTGTTTGCAAATTTTTCAAAATCAGCCTATGTCCACAGTGGGTTCAGCGCTTCCGGCGGCTGTTCGTGCTGGAAAACTTCACCGCTTTTGCCGGCCTGCGGCGGCTGTGCAACGCACTGTAGTACCAAAGGCAGTGCCGCATAAGCCGCCCACAATGTGCATGAAGTTTGCTACATTGTCGTGCACAAAAATGATATCATACACCTGCTGACCAAAGTACAGCGCTGCAACCAGCAGCATGGTGACCGGGATGCCGCCGGAGAAGCCCGCCAGCGACGAAAGCATGATAAGCATGAACACGATGCCGGACGCGCCCAGCAGCCCCGAACGTGGGAACAGCACGCATTGCAGCACGCCGGTGACCAGAGCGGTGAACACCATGCCGCACAAAAGCGGCTTGCTGCCGTACTTTTCTTCCATTGGCGGGCCAACAACGAGCAGCAGCAGCATGTTATTCAGAAAGTGGTCCCAGCTGGCATGGCCCAGCACATGGCCGAACAGCCGGATGTAGAACAGCGGGTCCTTCAGCGAGGAGCGGTAGACACAGAACAGATGCATCGTCGTCCACCCGTCCGTCCACTGGTCGAGGAACAGCACCAGAAGTGACAGCAGGAAAAATGTGAGGATCACCGGGGAGTTGTACTGCAGTTCCAGTTTGAGTTTTACTTTTTCATCCTCTTGTCTCCACCCAGTATTCGCCCATGCTCTGGCCGCTGGTTCGTCACTTCATCCTTGAGGTAATCGCCAAGGCCGCAGCTTTCCGGCTGCCATGCAAGGGCTGCTTCCACCGTGGGGTACTCCACCTCGGCATACCAGAACTCGGTGGGCTGGCCTTCGTCCACATGGTTCACTTCCAGCACAGAACCGTCCGGCAGGGTGTAGCTGCGGCGCAGCTTCGGGATGAGAGGTTTAGCGATAATCTTGTATTCCAGATCATCAAACAGTTCTTTGTCGATGCTGCGCTCGATCTCCTCACGGGCAAGGCCGCCCCCAGATTTGAAGCAGAGGATGTAGTCCGTTCTGCCGCCGGTGAGGGCTTCTTCCCGGATGCGCACAGTGGGCCGCACGCTGATATAGCCCTGCCGCATGGCAAATTCCTCCCTGAGGGGCAGCCCTTCCGGCCAGCCTTCACCATCCATTTGCGTTCGATTTCCATAATGCATCCCTCTTTCATGCGGTTTTTTGGCATTTCTTATTTATAATAACATGATTTTGTGCTATTATAAAGGGTAGATTTTTACTCCTTCTGTCTGCGAACGCGGGACGAAGGGAGTTCGTCCATGATAAGGAGAACCATATGAAAGAACGCGCTTACCCTGTGTATACCGTCAACAAACACGCCGAGGGCCTGCTGGTGGGCGGGCACCCCTGGGTGTATGAGAACGACATCCTCCATTCCCCGGAAAATGAGCCGGAAAACGGCACGCTGGCCGATGTGGTCAGCACCAAGTTCCTACCTTGGCACCGGCTTCGTTTCGCTCAAGAGCAAGATCCGCGTGCGGCTGATCTCCCGCAATGCCAACGATACCTTTGATGCTGCGTTCTGGCGCCGCCGGGTGGAATATGCATGGAACTACCGCAAAACCGTGCTGGAGCCCGCCGACCTTTCCGCCTGCCGCGTCATTTTTGGCGAAGCGACCAGTTCCCCGGCCTGACTGTGGACCGGTTCAGCAACATCCTCGTCACGCAGACCCTGAGCGTGGGCATGGAAAAGCTCAAGCCCGTCCTCTTCCCCATTCTGGCAGAAGTCCTGCGCGCCGACGGCCAGACCATCGACGGCATCTACGAGCGCAACGATGAGGCTCTGCGCGCAAAGGAAGGTCTTGAGCAGAACAAAGGCTGGTTTGAGCTGCCCGGTGAGCCTCACCCGGCAAGCACCCAGACCGAGATCTGCGAGAACGGAGTTTACTATCATGTGGATTTCGAGAACGGCCAGAAGACCGGCTTCTTCCTTGATCAGAAGTACAACCGCCGGGCGGTGGCACGCCTTGCTGCAGGCCACACCGTGCTGGACTGCTTTACCCACACCGGCAGCTTTGCACTGAACGCCGCTGCGGGCGGCGCTGCCCGTGTGACCGCCGCCGACATCAGCGCCGAGGCCATTGCCATGGCGCAGCGCAATGCCCAGCGCAACGGTCTGACCAATATGGACTTTTTGTGCGAGGACACCTTTGAGCTGCTGCCCCGCTTGGAAAGAGAGGGACACCCCTACGATTTTATCATTCTGGACCCGCCGGCCTTTACCAAGGCGCGCCGCACTGTGGAGAACGCCATGCGCGGTTACAAGGAGATCAACTACCGTGCCATGAAGCTGCTGCCCCGCGGCGGCTATCTGGCAACTGCCAGCTGCTCCCACTTTGCCACCGAGGAGCTGTTCATCAAGATGCTGCGCGCCGCTGCAAAGGATGCGCACCGCCAGCTGCGGCAGATCGAGGTGAAACAGCAGGCACCGGATCATCCGATCCTGTGGGGTGTGCCGGAGACGAATTATCTGAAGTTCTTCCTCTTTCAGGTGATTTAACGATTTGAATACCCTCCGTTTCACTCTGGGTATCTTCAGCGGAAGTTTTATTTTTAATATTTGAGCTTCCGGAAAATCTGCGGATTTTCCGGAAGCTCTTTTTCACAAAGCGGGGCCGTAACGGGCAATGGCACCGTATATTAAAAACACATTTTCACCAGAAGGGACCCCATCGGGTAAATGCATCTTTTTGCTGCGCTGCCTGAACCCTCTCAGTCAAAGCCTGACGGCTTTGCCAGCTCCCCCGAGGGGGGAGCTTTATGAGCAGGGACGGAAAACAACGATCTTTTCCGATGATGAATAACTTACCCGGCAGCTGGATAAAAGCTCGCCCTTCGGGAGAGCTGGCATTGCGCAAGCAATGACTGAGAGAGTTTTTCCCATCGGGCGGAGAGGGTTCGTTCTCTTAAAAAGTCATACCAAGTGCGGATGCTCCAAAAATGCAGGAAGCTGTTTGTACAGAATCGTCAGATTTGTCAATTGCCTTTTTGGCCCGCCGGGGCTATAATCAAACCATAGACAGCAACGGCGCTGTGGGTCACCTCCTGACTCGCAGCGCCGTTTTTGTTAAGATGCTTTCGTACTTCTGGGTGCGGCATTGCGGCAGACCAGAATGCAGACGAAAGGGTAAGAAAAATAAGATCAAGTAAGGAGTAGGATTTATGGCAGCGAATGTTATGGAAATCTACGGCAGCAAGGTCTTTAACGAACATGTGATGAAGGAGCGCCTGCCGAGCGCAACCTATAAGAGCCTGAAGAACACCCTGCACAAGGGTGCTCCGCTGGACATTGAGGTGGCAAACGTTGTGGCCAGCGTGATGAAGCGCTGGGCCATGGAGCTGGGTGCCACCCACTACACCCACTGGTTCCAGCCGCTGACCGGCATCACCAGTGAGAAGCACGATGGCTTTGTTTCCCCTGTGGGCGACGGCACCGCCATCATGGAGTTCTCCGGCAAGGAGCTGGTGCGCGGCGAGCCCGATGCATCTTCCTTCCCCTCCGGCGGTCTGCGCGCCACCTGCGAGGCCCGCGGCTACACTGCATGGGACCCCACCAGCTACGCATTCGTGAAGGATGACGTGCTGTGCATCCCCACCGCATTCGTCAGCTACACCGGCGAGGCTCTGGATAAGAAGACCCCCCTGCTGCGTTCCATGAACGCACTGTCCAATCAGGCAATTCGCATCCTGAAGCTGTTCGGCAAGGATGTGGATTACGTCTCCACCACCGTCGGCCCCGAGCAGGAGTACTTCCTTATTAAGAAGGAGGATTACGAGGCCCGTCAGGATCTGATCCTCACCGGCCGCACCCTGTTCGGTGCTCCCTCTGCCAAGGGCCAGGAGCTGGAGGAGCACTACTTCGGCGTGATCCGCCCCGAGGTGTCCGCGTTCATGAAGGAACTGGACGAGGAGCTGTGGAAGCTGGGCGTGCCCGCCAAGACCAAGCACAACGAGGTAGCCCCCTGCCAGCATGAGCTGGCCCCCATCTACGATACCACCAACGTGGCCATCGACCACAACCTGCTGACCATGGAGATGATGAAAAAGATCGCTCCCAAGTACGGTCTGGTCTGCCTGCAGCATGAGAAGCCTTTTGAGGGTGTCAACGGCAGCGGCAAGCACAACAACTGGTCCATGTCCACCACCCACGAGAACCTGCTCGACCCGGGCGACACCCCCATGGAGAACCTGCAGTTCCTGGTGTTCCTGGCTGCTGTCATCAAGGCTGTTGACGAGTACGCCGATCTGCTGCGCACCTCCGTTGCCACTCCCGGCAACGATCACCGTCTGGGTGCCAACGAGGCACCTCCGGCTATCATTTCCATCTTCGTGGGCGAAGAGCTGGAAGCTGTCATCGATGCTATCGCATCCGATTCCCCCTATGCCGGTCCCGTCAAGATGAAGATGGATCTGGGCGTTGATGTCCTGCCCAAGTTCAGCAAGGATACCACCGACCGCAACCGTACCTCTCCCTTTGCCTTCACCGGCAACAAGTTCGAGTTCCGTATGCCCGGTTCCGCTGAGAACCTGAGTGATGCCAACACCATCCTGAACACCGCCGTTGCAAAGGAACTGAAGGCTACGCCGACGAGCTGGAGAGCGCTGAGGACTTTACCAGCGCTGTGATTGCTCTGGTCAAGCGCACCATCCGCGACCACCGCCGCGTCATCTTCAACGGCAACGGCTACACTGCCGAGTGGGAAGAGGAAGCCGCAAAGCGCGGTCTGCCCAACAAGAAGAACACCCCCGCTGCTCTGCCTGCCCTGATCGAGCCCAAGAACATTGCCCTGATGGAAGAGTTCGGCGTGCTGACCAAGGTAGAGATGGAGAGCCGCTACGAGGTGGAAATGGAGCACTACTCCAAGATCATCAACATCGAGGCTCTGACCATGCTGGAAATGGCCCGCAAGCAGCTGCTGCCTGCGTCAACTCCTACATGAGCGAGCTTGCCAATACCGCAGCATCCAAACTGGCTGTGAGCGAGAACATCAGCGTGCGCAGTGAGACCAAGACTCTGACCAAGCTCTCTGCTGATGCCGATGCTATGAGCGACGCTGTCGATACCCTGCAGGATGCAGTGGATGCTTCCAAGGCATTGCCCACCGAGGCAGAAAAGGCCGTTGCTTTCCACGACAACGTGCTGCCTGCAATGGATGCTCTGCGTGCCGCTGCGGACGACGCCGAGACCATCTGCGGTGAGGATTATTGGCCTCTGCCCAGCTACAGCAAGATGCTCTACTACGTCTGATCTTTCATCAGCGTAACAGCAGAATAGCATCCGTAGGCTGCGGAATTTAAAATTGCCATTCTCCTTTTCCTATTTCTTACACCAGCCTAAAGACCTGCTCCCATTCTGAGGGCAGGCCTTTAGGCGTTTTATTTGAAAGGGAAACCATTATGAGCTATTCGACCCAACAGGACATCCTTGATTTTGTGGAGGACAACAACGTCAAATTTGTGCGCTTTGCCTTCTGCGATATCTTTGGCACTCAGAAGAACATTGCCGTGCTGGCAAACGATCTGCCCAAAGCTCTGGAAGACGGTGTCTGCTTCGACGGCAGCTCCATTGCCGGTTCATGAAGGTGGAGGAAAGCGACCTTGTGCTGCGGCCGGATCTTTCCACTGTGACCATTCTCCCCTGGCGGCCTACCGAGGGCCGGGTGATGCAGTTCTTCTGTGATGTGGAAAAGCCGGACGGCCAGCCCTTTGGCGGCAACTGCCGCGGCTTTCTGCGCAGCGTGAACCGCAAATTCAAAAAGCTGGGCATCACCTGCAATGTGGGCGCAGAGTGTGAGTTCTACCTGTTCGAGAACGATGACCGGGGCCGCCCCACCCGTATCCCCATCGACTTTGGCGGCTACTTTGACGTGGCCCCGCTGGACGCAGGCGAGAACCTCCGCCGGGACATCTGCCTGACCATGGAGCAGATGGGCATGAGCCTCAGCACAGCCATCACGAAAGCGGCAACGGCCAGAACGAGATCGACTGCCACCACGCAGGCCCCCTCAAGACCGCCGACAACGTGATGATGTTCAAGCAGATCGTGCGCGCCATTGCCACCCGCAGCGGCATCCATGCAAGCTCCTGCCCAAGCCCCTGCCGGATCAGGCAGGCAGCGGCCTGCACATCAACCTGTCCCTTTACATGGATGGCCGCAACCTGTTTGAGGGCGACATTGCCCCGGACAGCATTGCAGGCAGCTTTATGGCCGGTGTGCTGGCCCACAGCCGGGAGCTGACCGTGTTCACCAACCCTCTGCCCAACAGCTATCAGCGCTTTGGCTGCGATGAAGCGCCCCGCTATGTGAGCTGGAGCCGCCAGAACCGCAGCCAGCTGGTGCGCATCCCGCAGGTAAAGGGCGACAACTGCCGCATGGAGCTGCGCAGCCCGGACCCTGCCTGCAACCCCTATCTGGCCATTGGTCTGGTTCTGGCTGCCGGATTGGACGGCATCGAGAACCGCATGGTGCTCTCTGCCCCCGTGAACAAGAATCTGTTCGACCCCTCTATGGCTGAGGGCCTCAGCCTTGAGACTCTGCCCGCCAGTCTGGAAGAGGCCGTGCAGGCTGCGGAGGAGAGCGAATTTTTGCGCAGAGTGCTGCCCGAGCAGCTTGCCAGCCGCTACTTTACGGAAGAACTGAAGCGCTGCGAAGCACTGAAACACGCGTCCGACCCTGTTGAGTATGAGCGTACCCATTACTTCAACGCCATCTGACCCCTGCAAAAGAGAGTGTGTAGGAGAAAGGAGCGAAGGAAATGGGACGTGCACTGATCGTAAGTGCCGGTGCAAGCTCCAACGAGTATATCGCTGCACGGCTGACCGAAATGGGCTACAGCCGCCCGGTGATCATTCCCAGCGGGGCCGAAGCCCGGCGGCGCATGACGGAATCGGATTTTGAGCTGATCGTGGTCAACTCTCCCCTGCCCGATGAATTCGGGCATGAGGTGTGCATCAATGCTGTGGAAAAACAGATGCCGGTGTCGTGTTTCTGGTCAAGGCCGCACAGGCTGAGCAGCTTTTGGGGCCTTTGAGCGAGCAGGGGATATTGCTGCTGTCAAAGCCCTTCAGCACCGCCTTTTTTGTGCAGGCCATGCACATGGCGGCGGCGGGCAACCACCGCCTGCTGCGTGCCCGGCAGGAGAACGCCCGCTTACAGGAAAAGATCGCACAGGTGCGGCTGGTGAGCCGGGCAAAATGCTGCCTTGTGGAGCACGAGCACATGACCGAAGCCGAGGCACACCGCTACATAGAAAAACAGGCCATGGATACCCGTCGTGACCGCACAGAAATTGCACAGGAAGTCCTTGAAAATTATGAGGACATGGGTGTATAATATTGGATTGGGAAAAGTATCCTTGCTTTCACCGGCTCATTTTGGGAGAGGCTGAGAGCAAGACCGTTCACCTGAAAGAATTCACAAAAGTTTATAAGGGAAAGAATTCAGAAAAACAAAAATAGAGGAGGAAATTCTATGGCAGAGAAACAAACCAAATTCATCTTTGTCACCGGTGGTGTCGTCTCCGGCTTGGCAAGGGCATCACAGCCGCATCGCTGGGCCGTCTGCTCAAGTGCCGCGGTCTGAAGGTGGCCAGCCAGAAGCTGGACCCCTATGTGAATGTGGATCCCGGCACCATGAGCCCGCTGCAGCACGGTGAGGTGTTCGTGACCGACGATGGCACTGAGACCGATCTGGATCTGGGCCACTACGAGCGCTTTATCGACGAGAATCTGAACAAATACTCCAACCTGACCACCGGCAAGGTGTACTGGAACGTACTGAACAAGGAACGTCAGGGTGCATATCTGGGCCAGACCGTGCAGATCATTCCCCACATCACCAACGAGATCAAGAGCTACATCTACAATCTGGCCTCTTCCACCGAGGCTGACGTGGTCATTACCGAGATCGGCGGCACGACCGGTGATATTGAAAGCCAGCCCTTCCTCGAGGCCATCCGTCAGGTGGGTCTGGAGCAGGGCCGCGACAACTGCTGCTACATCCATGTGGTGCTGGTGCCTTACATTTCCGGCTCGGACGAGTACAAATCCAAGCCTGCACAGCACTCTGTGAAAGAGCTGCAGGGCATGGGCGTGAACCCGGACATCATCATCCTGCGCGCAGACGGCAGTGTGGGCGGCGACATCCGCCGCAAGATCAGCACTTTCTGCAATGTGAAGCCGGAGTGCGTGATCGAGAACCTGACCATGCCCAGCCTGTACCAGTGCCCGCTGATGCTGCACACCGGTGGTCTGGACGAGGTCGTGGTGAAGAAGCTTAAGCTGGATGTGCCCGCTGCCGACCTGACCGAGTGGAAGCAGGTGGTCAGCCGCATTGCCACCCGCAGCAAGACCTGCAGCATTGCGCTGGTGGGCAAATACGTCAAGCTGCACGACGCTTACCTCTCCGTGATGGAGAGCCTGTACCACGCCGGCTTTGAGAACGACAGTCAGGTGGAGATCCGCTGGGTGGAGAGCGAGGACCTGACCGACCAGGCCGCCTGCAAGGAAGCCTTTGCAGATGTGGACGGCATCATCGTACCCGGCGGCTTTGGCGACCGCGGCATTGAGGGCATGATCCAGGCTGCACAGTATGCCCGCGAGAACCATGTTCCCTACTTTGGCATCTGCTTGGCATGCAGATCATGGTGATGGAGTTTGCCCGGGGCGTTTTGGGCTACAAGGATGCAAATTCCAGCGAATTCACCCCGGATGGCAAGCATAATGTGATCGCGCTGATGGCCGACCAGCAGGGCAACATTCCCAAGGGCGGCACCATGCGTCTGGGTAAATACCCCTGCAAGGTGATGCCCGGCACCAAGATGGCCGAGTGCTACGGCGAGGCCGAGATCTGGGAGCGCCACCGCCACCGCTACGAGTTCAACAACGAGTTCCGTCAGGAGATGCAGGACGCCGGTCTTGTTATTTCCGGCACCAGCCCCGACGGTCGTCTGGTAGAGACTGTAGAGCTGCCCGGCCGTGACTTCCATTTGGGCGCACAGTTCCACCCGGAGTTCAAGAGCCGTCCGAACCGTGCTCACCCGCTGTTCAAGGCATTCATTGCTGCGGCACTCAAGTTCCGCGCCAGCGAGCAGCGCAGCCTGCTGCACATGTAAACCATAAAAATAAGGTGCTGTCTGTACGGACAGCACCTTATTTTTTACCCATATAATCCATGATCCTGCAAGGCATGGTTCATAGTGGTCATTTTCCAGATCACACACCACAAACCGGTCCACGATGCGGGCCATCCCGTGGAACATCTGTTCCGTAAGTTCCTTGCGGCGCTGCAGCTCCATCCGTTCCGCTTCCGCTTTTTGCAGAGAACTCTCGGTGGCTTTGTTCTATCCTTGATTCCCGATCAGCACCACGGCCACATCGTTGACATTCGTGCCGGTCGCGCCGGTGATGATGAGCCCATCCACCGCCTTGAGGGCATGGTAGGCATCGTTATTCTGCAGCACATCGTACACGTTCAGCTGGTTCTGCGCCAGTGCCGCGGCCGTGCTGCCGTCCACATAGCCGCCCGCAGCATCGGTTGGGCCGTCGGTGCCATCGCTGCCCACCGAAAAGACCGCTGCGTCCAGCCCGGCGATCATTGGTGCTGCAGCAAGGGCCAGCTCCTGATTGCGCCCACCCAGACCTGTTCCGGTCAGGTGGACGACCGTCTCACCGCCTGCAAGAAAGGCCAGCTTTTTGCCCTGCCCCGCGTGGGTGCGGGCTATGGAACCAAGGAAGCTGCCAGCCTCCCGCGCTTCACAGCAGAGCCTGTCGGTCAAGATCACCGGCTCATAGCCCAGCTCCCGGCAGGCGTTGGCTGCTGCGCTGCACAGCTCCCGCACGCTGCCGGTGATCTGCGTGGCAACACGGTCCAGCACCTTTGGAGTCTCCTGTGCCAGCAGAGCCTTGGCCTGTGCCGAAAGCTGCAGGTGATATTTTTCCGCAATGGCAAGGGCCTGTGCACAGGTGGAGGTATCCGGCACCGCAGGGCCGCTGGCGATCATATCCAGCGGGTCCCCCAGAATATCACTGAGCACGATGCTGAACACCTGCGCAGGCGCACAGCTCTGTGCAAACCGCCCGCCCTTGACCCCGGACAGGCGCTTGCGAATGGTGTTCATCTCCACGATATCGGCCCCGCTGGCAAGCAGCTGGCCCGTGATCTGCTGCAGCTCTGCGCCGGGGATCAGCGGCTTCTCAAACAGTGCACTGCCGCCGCCGGACAGCAGAAACAGCACTGTATCCTCTGCCGTTAAGCCCTGCACCAGTTCCAGCGCTTTCCGGGTGGCGGCAAAGCCATTCTCATCCGGCACGGGGTGCCCGGCTTCGCAGCAGTCCACGCCGGGGATCGTGCCCTTCACATGGCCGTATTTGGTCACGACCACACCGCCATCCACCCGGCCAAGAAATTTCACTGCAGCATGGGCCATCTGCATGCTGCCTTACCGGCAGCCACCAGCAGCACCCTGCCGCCCTGCGGCCGGAAATTTTTCAGCGCGCGGCGCACCGCTTCGTCCGGCAGAACAGCGTTCAGGCTGGCACGGATGATGGCATCTGCATCTCTGCGCAGTGTTTCGTCTTTCAGCATGTCGTTCTCCCCTTTTCCATCGCTTCTTGTCCGCGGACAAAAAACACCTGTACAGTCTCTTCCTATGCAGGAAAACGCCGTACAGGTGTTCTGATCTTTTTACTTACTTTGTGCTTGCCGGAGCAACCTCAAAGTCGATCTTGCCCAGGTTCACATCCGCACGCACAATGGTGATCATCATGGTGTCGCCCAGGCTCCAGTTCTTGCCGGAGACGGGGTCGGACAGGCGGATGCCCTCGGTGAGCATGGTACCGGAGGGGGTCAGGCTGGAAGCCGGCACAAAGCCCTCCACGCCGTTCTCCAGCTCAATGAACAGGCCGCGCTGGGTCACGCCGGAAATGCGGCCCTCGTAGCACTCGCCCAGATGGCGGCGGGCATACTCGGCCTTGTAGCAGTCCTCGGCCTTGCGCTCGATCTGCATTGCAATGATCTCGCGCTCACTGGACTGCTTGCTTGCCTTCTCGGCAAAGTCGCTGTAGCGCAGCACCATGGTATCCTTATCCATGCCCTTGAGCTGGGCGGTCATGATGCGATGGATGGCCAGATCCGGGTAGCGGCGGATGGGGCTGGTGAAGTGAGCGTAGTCCTTCAGCACCAGACCGTAGTGGCCCTTGGGTTTTTCCTCATACACAGCCTTGGACATGCAGCGCAGCATACCAGTATTGATGATCTGCTCATACGGGCCGCCGCGCACACCTTCCAGAATGGCGCTCAGCTCCTTGGGGGTGGGCACATCCTTGGCAAAGTGATCGTTGATGCCGCAGGCCTGCAGCAGAGTGTGCAGACGCTCCAGCTTTTCAGCATTGGGTTCCTCGTGCACACGGTACACGAAGGGGATCTGCTTCACGCGGGCAAAGTGGGCAGCGCACTGGTTGGCCAGCAGCATGAACTCTTCGATCATAGCTTCGCTCTCGCCGGAGGTGCGCTTTTTCACATCGATGCAGTGGCCGTCCTCGTCGAGGATCAGCTTCACCTCGCCGCTCTCGATATCCATGCAGCCGCGCTCCTTGCGCAGGCGGGCACGGTGGCCGTACAGCTCCTTCATGGCGGGCAGCTGGCTGAGCACTTCATGGTACTTGCCCTTCAGCTCGTCGTCAGCACTGCCGGCCAGCAAGGCATTGATCTCGGAGTAAACGCCCTTGACGCGGCTGCGGATGATCGACTTGACAAAGCGGTAATCGATCAGGTTGCCATCCTTATCCAGATGCATCAGGCAGGACGAAGGCCAGACGCAGCACGCCCTCATTCAGGCTGCAGATGCCGTTGGAAAGCTGCTTGGGCAGCATGGGCACCACCTGATCGGCATAGTAGACGCTGGTTGCGCGGTTAAACGCTTCGTTGTCCAATTCGCTGCCGGGCTTGACATAGTTGGAAACATCTGCAATGTGGACACCCAGCTCAAAGCCGCCCTCCGGGGTCTTGGTCAGGCTGATGGCATCATCGATGTCCTTGGTCTCAGCACTGTCAATGGTGAAGATGGGCAGGGCACGCAGATCCATGCGGCCCTCGGTGTCCTTTTCAGAGACCTCAGCGTTCTCCAGCTTCTTGGCTTCCTCACGAACCTTATCCGGGAAGCGGCTGCGGATATCCTGCGCATAGAGCAGGGCCTTTGCGCAGCGCTTTGCTTCGTCCGAGCTGCCAAACCGCATGGCAACGCCCACGCGGTGATCTTCCTGCCGATTGCCGCGCTGCAGGATCTCCACGGCCACCTTGTCGCCGTCCTTTGCACCGCCCTCGCAATCACGCATCAACTGCATGGAGATGGCCGGGCAGTCGTCCGGCACGAACTTCAGGCGGCCATCAATGCGGCGGGCAGTGCCCACCAGATCGTTCTTTTCTTCCAGAATGGCCAGGATCTCGCCTTCATCGCTGCCCTCCACACGGGGGTGCTCAAACTTTTCCACAAGCACCATGTCGCCGGGCATGGCACCGCGGGTAAAACGGCCCGGGATAAAGATATCGCTGGTGCCGTCCTCCAGCATGACAAAGGCAAAATTCTTGCCCAGTTTTACCACCTTGCACAGCAGAGCCTTGTCTGCACGGCCGGAGCGCACCGTAAAGAACACGCCCTGACGCTGGCAGATGACCGCCTCGTGCACCAGCTGATCCACAGCCTCCATCACCTTGCGGTCCGAGCCGCGGTCCCCGCCGAATTTGGATTTGAGGTCTTTGACGGTGCACGGCTGATTCTGGATCGCGTGCTCAATTTTATCGCGCATTGCCATAATATTTTTTCTCCTTGCTCTTCCATGGCCGCAGCTCCAACGTGCCGCAGCGCTGCCAATCGTGGGCCAGCTGCCCCACCCTGCCCAGCGGTCAGACTGCGCCGACATCCTATCATAACACAGAAAAACAGCCCCGTCCTTTACACGGGGCTGCACGAACCTTGTCAACCTGCCAGACGGCCTGCAAACAGACATGCCAGAATGGCAACCACAAAGAAAACAATGCCTGCAATGCGGGTGGTCTTGGCCAGCATCTGATCAGCCGGGGTCAAACGGGCATTGTTTGCGCCGCCCATACTGCCGTTGATGGCACCGGAAAGGCCCTGACCGTGGGTGTGCTGCATGAGAGTGAGGAAAACGATGACGAGCGAAGCGATCAGCAGGATCACACCGCCAACAATTTCGATAACAGACATGGATTGAAACGCTCCTTTATTTTAATTCAACAAAAACTACGCAGAAATACAAATATATAGTAGCATAACAAGCGCAAAAAAGCAAGCAGAAACCGTGCATTTTTATGCCAGAAGGTCCAGCATTGCGCACAGCCGGGCAAAGATGGCGGCGCTGGAATGTTCCGTGCTCACCTGCCCGTCCTGCAGCACCACAATGGTGTAGCGCGGCTGCTGCGCCGGGTAAAACCCTGCGAACCACAAGTTTTTGCGTTCCGTGCCATCCGGTGTGAACTGCCCGGTCTGCGCGGTACCGGTCTTGCCGCCAGCCCCTTCTTCCAGCCAGGCAGCATCCTGTGCGGTGCCCTCTTCCACCACCTGCTGCAGCATTTTACGCAGGAGCGCTGCATTTTCCGCACTCATCACCCGCCTTGACTGCGGATGTGCAAGCGTTTCCAGCGGCGTACCGTCAGTTTCATCCACCGAGCCACACACAAAGAAAGGCGTGCGGTACACCCCGCCGGAAGCAATGGTGTTCATCATGGCGGCGATCTGTACCGGTGATGCCAGCAGACCGCCCTGCCCAAAGCTGAAATTTGCCAGCTGGCCGCTCTGGGCAAGCTCCCCGGCAGACGGCAGCTTTCCGGCATCGGCGTGCAGCGCACCTGCCACCGGCACCTCCTGCCCGAAGCCAAGCTGCCGAGACATCTGCAAAAGCGTCTCTGCCCCCAGCTGCTGCCCCAGCCGGATAAAATAGCCGTTGCAGCTTTTTCCAGAGCCGCAGTCATGTCCACCGTTCCGTGCGGAACACCGCCTGCGCAGCGGAAGATCTGTCCATCCACCACCACAGCACCGGTGCATTCGTACTCCGGCAGGATGCCCTGCTCCAGCGCTGCCGCAGCCAGCACCGGCTTGAACACTGAACCCACAGCATAGCTTTCCAGTGCGCGGTTCAGGAACGGACTGTCCGGTGCATCCAGACTTGCGGCAAGGTCATCCGGGTCATAGCCCGGTACGCTGACGCTGGCGCGAACCGCAGCAGTGGCCGTGTCCAAAACCAGAATGCAGCCGCTGGCCATGGTGTCTGCGGCCACCGCTTCGGCGGCACGCTGCACCGGACGGGAGATCGTCAGCTGCACGCCCACCGCACTGCTGTCCTGCCGGGTGAGCTGCGGTGTTTCCCCGGCCCGCAGCCGTCCTTGTGCTGTGACCGCGCACACCAGCGTGTCATGCTCCTTTGTCCCGGCCAGCTGGCTGTCCAGCGCCTTTTCCAGCCCGGCAGTGCCGCGGCCTTCTGCATCCAGATAGCCGATCAGATGCTGGCACAGCGGAACTTCTGCGCAGCGCCGTGCCGTTGCAAAGCAGCGTATGCCGCGCGCGGAAAGGTCGCGGTCCACTTCCAGCAGAAACGGTGCGGAGCGGTTGCGGTTCCGGTACAAAAGTGCCTGCCCGGCACTGTCCGTAAATGCATACAGGCGTGTGTAGTTGTTTTCGCCCGGGAAGCAGAGGCAAGATACCGCGTTTCCAGCCCGGTGAGAAGCAGGCCGCTGTGATCGTAAAAGCTGCCCCGCCGGGCAGGCAGCGAGAGCCGGACTGTGCTCTGTGCTTCGGCCCGGGCAGCGTAGGTATGGTTCTCTGCCAGAAAATACAGGCGGCACAAAACTACCGCAAACCCCAGCAGAACAGCTGCATACAACGCCAATACCCGTTTGCCGGACATCTGCTCACCCCTTTTTGATAGAGTGGGCTGCATCTGTGGTTTCTATACAAAAAGAGACGGGGTCTCCGAAGAGATCCCGTCTCCATAAGGTACTTATTGAGTAAGCAATTCCGCTTCATACGTCGAAAATCACAGGTTGCCGGCGATCTGTTCAAAGGCTCTTTCAACCGATTCAAAACTGCTGTGCGTGTAGACATCCAACGTCACACTGGCATTGGAGTGTCCCATCAGGTATTGCAGGCTTTTTACATCCAGCCCGGCCTGCTGAACATTGGTGCAGAAGGTGTGTCGCAGCACATGAGATGTAATGCGCGGAACAGGTTTGCTGTACGCCTTCTCAAACTTTCCCTGCACGCCACGCATAAACAAACAGCGGCCCCGCAGACCTTTTTCAAAGTCTGCGGGGCCTTGTGCTGTGGGGCTATTTTACCTGCACGGTCATGGTTCGGTCACTGCCCGGTAGCCGCGGATGACGCGCCACTTGGCGACGCTCTTGTCCGGCTTAAAGCTGCCGTCGGCGCGGCTTTCAGGTAGCCCTGCTCGATGGCCCACTGGGCGGCTTGGGCCAGCTCCGGGTCGGCTACGTCCGCAAAGGCGGGCAGAGTGGCCGGGGCCGGGCGGCCTGCGGTGTTCCAGAGGAGCATTGCCAGCTCGGCGCGGGTATGGGCACGGCCACCCCTGCAGCAGGAGCTGGTCAAGGATGAGCTCCGTGCCCACCTGATAGGCCACGCGCCCGCCACGCCCACGACTGCGCCGACCGCCAGAAGGGTGCCGAAGCCGTCTCCGCCGTCTGGGCTGCCCTCGCCGCTCTCGGCGGTGCGCCAATGGCCATAGAAGGTCACGTCCCGGTCGAGGTTGCCCACATGGTTCGCGCCCGGGCCCATGTAGTAGGGGCTATCCTCCAAACGGGTGCCGTCTTCGAGGAACCAGCCTCAAAGAGGCGGGCTTCCTCCTCGCTGCCGGTGATCGCACCGGGGAACTGCATTCCTCCATTCACCGGTTCGTCCCCCGGATGGACGACCCAGTAGACCTTAAAGTCCGTGGGGGCCTGCTCCGGCTGGGCGATCTTCGCCTTCTTGCTCTCGTTCATTTTGCCTTCCACCAGATCAAGGCCGTGAGACATGATCAGGCGTCCCAGTTCGAGGGCATAATAATCCTGTTCCTCCGATGCATCCGTTTCCGCCGTGATGACGGTGCCTGCGCCGGAAACTTCCATCTCGTCTGCTGCCACGATGGCCGAGCCGCCGGCTTTCACATCCAGCGTGCTGTTCGCCACGGTGAGCTTGCCGCACCGAATGCCATAGTTGAAGAAGTTGCCTTCCGAGTTCGTGCCTGCAATGGTCACCTTGCTGTTTTGGATGGTGATGTCCTCGTCAGAGCGGCCTGCCCGGATCGCGTCATCACCAACGTCGCCATCGATATTGCCCGTAAGGGTGAGGGTTGCGTTATCCAGCGTCAGCGGGCCTTCCGTAAGGATTCCATCGGCGTTGGAAAGGGTGGCTGTGCCGGTAATGGTCAGCTCTTCCGCCAATTGGGAATCGATGCAGCAGTAACCGCCCGCGGCCCCATCCAGCGTGAGATCGGCATCGTTCAGGGTCAGCGTGTTGGTCGTCAGGTCAAACTTCACAGACCCGCCATCCTCCAGCACGTCGTTCTGGTTGCTCTTTGTGACCTGCGTGCCTGCTACCAAAAGGGCGTAGGTTTCGCTTTCCTGCCGGTCTGGGTCCACATCCGTCAGCTCCAGATAGGCGTGGTTTGTCTCTTTGACTTCAATAAAGCTGTCAAGTTTTTCCTGCACGCTGGTGTCGATTTCCGTATAACCCGCGTCATCGTCGGTGCGATACCAGAACCTGCTTACGTTCTCTCCGATGCCCAGCCTACTCAGGCCGAAGTCCATACCGATAGTCGTCACATTCAGGAGCAGGTGGCCGCCGTTGTAGGTCAGATGACCCTGTTCCCCGATGTACTGCTGCGCATGGATCACCAGCTCGCTGCCATGGTTCATGGTAGTGAAATTGGCGATGCCGTATGCTGCATTTGTGATCTTCACCTTGCCATCGATCTGAACGCTTCCCCAGCCGATGCCCGTCTGGAAACCCTTCAGCGTGATTCTAGTATCGGAAGCAATCGTCGTTTTATCGTTTGTAGCGCCTAAAATTCCTTTCGACTGGTTTCCCGCATCGGTATTGGAGAGATCGTATTCTCCCCTTACTATTTCCTTTGCTCCATCAAAGCCGTTGCTTTTCGTTCTGCCCGTTACTTTGCCGTTTGCCACCAGCCTCAGATTTTCTTCACTGAGGGCTTTGACCAGCGAGTAATTCTCCGAGTCCAAAGTTGTGTCCAGCGTCACGTTTCCGTGAAAGGTCAAAAGGCCATGGTCATAGGATACCTCACCCTGAATGTACGGCACCCTCTCATTATCATCGACCCGTCCGACATACTTCGGATACAGAAACACACTTGTCACCCTGCAAGCTGCTCCGATCGTCGAGCTGCCCGCCAGTGCCAGCGGGGCCGCGAGGTTCAGCGCGAGGGCTGCGGAAAGCACCCCGGCGAGGAATTTCTTCCATCTTCGTTTCATTGCAAAAGCCTCCCTTTTTCACCCAATTTTGTTGCAGGAAAAAGCTCCACGGTTCACTTTTAGGATACCGTGGAGCTTTGGTTTTTGCTATTAACCCGGGGTTAGTTTTTGGTTAATTCCGGGGGCGTTTTTCTGGTA
>ENA-OQEX01000393-OQEX01000393.1-human-gut-metagenome-genome-assembly--contig:-NODE-393-length-23758-cov-3.310313_pt1 | contig 23758 bp, 30 predicted proteins | sample MGYA00242802_ERZ504649 | MGnify/ENA primary metagenome ERZ504649 (study PRJEB26092, sample SAMD00036194) | human gut metagenome | host: Homo sapiens | study: EMG produced TPA metagenomics assembly of...
CGGAATTCGATCATCTCATGGAATTTCCATGTAGTATCAATGTGAAGAAAGGGAAAAGGCGGTTTCTCCGGGTAAAATGCTTCATCGCCAGATGGAGCATAACGGAGCTGTCCTTTCCTATAGAATAGAGCATAACCGGCTTTTCACACTCGGCTGCTACTTCCCGCATAATATAAATCGCCTCTGCCTCAAGCGCATCAAGATGAGATAAGTTACTCATTGCATTATCCTCCTCTGTTTGTTTATACTCGGAATCTTTTCGTACTTGAGCAAATACACTAGAGCGTGTCTGAAAAATCATTCCCGCAATCTGCACGCCCCACTTTGCGGTATATTTTGTCCGAATTCGGTTGTCGTAGCCCGCTACGACGCCTCATCCGAACAAAATCTCCCACAAATTGTGACGCACATCTTGCGTAAAGCATTTTTCAAACACACTCTAAAGACTCTGAGAGTACATACTTATGTTTAATATTTATTAGCGTCTTTCTTATTAACCTGAATAGTGATCTTAGTGCCATCCGGCTTCTCCACTGTCCATGTGGAAATATCCGGTTTCTCTGATACAACCATACTTGCACCTCTGCCTCCCACATCAGCTCCAAGGAAAAAGCGGATGGCATCATGCCTGCATTCCTTAATACAGGAAGTACATCCCCAGCAATCTCTTACCTGACGGATAAAGGCTTTGTTCTCTTTATCCTTTTTGATCAGATTTCCGGGACAGGCTTCGATACATCTGCCGCATCCCGCACATTTACTTTTCTGAATCCGAATGCTCATCTCTCACCTGCTCCTTTCTCTGCTGTATTCAAACCTGTATTTTCCTTTGTGATCAGGTCACGATATAAGATCTTAATCTCGCCGTTTTCCATACGGGAGTTTACATATTTCATCCACTCTTCGCTCTGCTGCGGGTAGTCTGTATTCTCTCCGAAACTATGCCATCTGGTTTCCTTTCTGGCTGCCAGATGTGCGATCACTGCCTGGCACACGATCAGTCGTTCGCGAAGTTCATAAATCTGCATCAGTTCATAAGTATCTGTTGCTGCCAGAGTGTCAACTACAGGCAGCAATGCTGCGATCTTTTCATCTGCCTTTGCAAGACTCATCCCGCTGTATCTGTAGTCTGTACTGATTCCTCCTGCGTACTGATCCATGATCTTCTGCATGGCTTCCTCAAGCTGCTCTGCATTCATCAAAGAACGGGAAGCATTCAAATGTGATTCGTATTCTGCCTTCTTAGCTATTGCAGTTTGAGACAACTCCTGTTCTCCACCACACTCCAAAGCCTCTTCCTTATTTTCCGCTGCGATCCGGTCATCATCTTTGTCATTCAGATATTCCAAAATCGCCTCTGCTGCAATCTCACCTTCTGCCAGCGCACCGGTTACATATTTCTGCGGACATCCTCCTGCTACGTCTCCGGCTGCGTATAAACCTTCAATAGTTGTAGCTCTGTTATTATCTATCCAGTAACCGCTGGCTGTATGTCCGCCTACAATATATGGCTCTGTGCCCTCGATCTCTACATTCTCTTCAGATGGTCCTTTTCCGGCTTCCATCCATTTCAGAGTCTGGGACGGTGCCATATTCAGGTAAGCTTTGTAAAGATCCTGTTCCTGTTCTTTGGAAATGCCTTCCGTTCTGAGATAACATGGACCGTTTCCCTCTCTGTTCTCCATCACAGTCCCGTAAACTCGCTGGGAGGTTGTCAGGCCATATTTTGTCTCATAAATATCACCATGTGCATTGACCTGTCTGGCCCCAACACCCTGAGCAATAGTTCCTGTAGGAGCAATCGTGTCCTTACATCTCAGTGCAATGAAACGCATCTCAAAGGTTGTCATTTCCGCACCGGAAAGAAGTCCCATCGCATATCCTGCACCTGTGTTAAATGGAGGATACCACATCTTATGTCTGGAAAATCCCGGATTATTCGGTCTGTAAAGTCCCGCTGCACCACCTGTGGCACAAAGAACTGCTTTCGCATCAATGTCATAGAAAATATCCTCATTAACGCTAAATCCAACTGCGCCTGTGACTTTTTTGTTTTCTGTTTTATAATCTGTAATATTTACATGATTGAGAACCGTAACATTCTCCTGTTCAGCTGCCGCCTTTGCAAGGATTGCTTCATATTTTCGCCATTGATCTTGATGTTTCGGTTTCCTCTGGCAACATATTTTCCGTTTTCGTCCTTCAGGATGACCAGCCCCAGATCTTCCATCACCTTTGTCACATGATTCAGTCTCTCTGACATGGTAAGAAGAAGGTCTTCTCTTACGATTCCATGGGCATCCTTTTTGGCATAATCCACATAATCCTGCGGCACTCTGCCTTCTGTAATATATGCGTTCAATGCATTCACGCCCGCCGCCAGACATCCGCTTCGCTTAATATTCGCTTTCTCTGCGATCAGAACTTTTCTGCCGCTTTTTTTGCCGATCACATAGGCTGCAAAGCACCCTGCCGTACCGCCGCCGATGATCAGCACATCTGTCCTGATTCTCTCTGTTCTCATTCTCTCTTACCCTTTCCTCCATACCAGTGTGCCAACAAGTTGATTTTCCGATCAGTCTTGCCTCTGAATTTCTTATTTCTTCATTGTCGTCAGTCGCCGCAGCCACCGCTGTCAGATAATTACAAAGTCATCCCTTACAGCCTCATTTTCGATCAGCTGTACACTGTCACCTCTCAGTGCAAAAATCCTGTAAAGGAATACATTCACAGTCTCACCTTCCCGGATATCTGCTTTCTCCAGGCTTCTTCTGGCAGTTACTACGGAATTGTTGACTCTCACCTGAAGTTCCAGATTATCTCCCCTGAAAGAAACCCGTTCAACCACTCCCCGGGATACGGAAGTTTTGAACTTCTCCACCTCATCCAGTTTGGAGATTTTTACAAATTCCGGGCGGACAATGATCTTGTCTGCTACTTCTGCCTGAGCAAAGGTATGAAAATCATCCGCATTTTTCAACACAGATGGCTGTCCAAAGAAGGACGCTGTAAAAGCTGTCTCAGGATTTCTGTAAACCCCTATGGGAGTTCCTTTCTGTTCGATCCGTCCTGCATTAGTGATAATAATCTCATCTGCTACTTCAATGGCCTCATCCTGATCATGAGTAACGAAAATACTGGTAATTCCCAGCTTCCCGATCATCTCTTTTAACCAGCTTCGCAGTTCCTGACGGATTTTGCATCAATGGCTGCAAAGGGCTCATCCAGAAGCAGCACCTGGGGATTTGGAGCAAGGGCTCTGGCAAATGCCACCCTTTGCCTCTGGCCGCCAGATAACTGGCTTGGATATCTTTTTTCCAGTCCTTCCAGCCCCACCAGTTTGATCAGCTCTCTGACTCTGGCATCAATTTTCTTCTTATCAGCCTTCTGAATCTTCAAACCAAATGCAACGTTGTCATAAACTGTCATATAGCGAAACAACGCATAATTCTGAAATACAAATCCAATCCCACGCTGACTGGCCGGAACATCATTTACCACTTTTCCATCAATAATGACCTCTCCGCTGTCCGGGGTTTCCAGACCTGCATCATTCGAAGAATAGTTGTTTTTCCGCTTCCGCTTGGTCCCAACAGACCAATCAGTTTACCTTTCTCAATTCCGAAATTCACATTCCTTGATGCCTGGTAAGAACCATATGTCTTATTGATATTTTTTAACTCTACATACATATCAGGCTTCCTTCTTTCCTTTATATTCAATCAGGCTTCTGACTACCAGAATGATAACTGCCATGATCACAAGCAGCGAAGATACGGCAAACGCCGGAACATACTGAAACTCATTAAACAAAATCTCTACATGAAGAGGAAGTGTATTGGTCTTTCCTCTTAAATGTCCGGAAAGTACAGATACCGCTCCAAACTCTCCCATTGCTCTTGCCGTACAGAGCACAACTCCATACAGTAATGCCCATTTGATATGAGGGAATGTGATCTTCCAGAAAATGGTCCATCCACCTGCTCCCATCAGGCTGCCGCTTCCTCCTCATCGCTTCCTTCTGCTTCCAGAACCGGAATCAGCTCTCTGGAAATAAAAGGAAAGGTTACAAATACAGTTGCAATAATGATTCCCGGTACAGAGAATACAACTTTAATCCCTAACTTCATGAGAAAAAAGTAAACAGGACTCTGTCGTCCAAAAATCAGAAGAAAGATCAAACCTGCAATAACAGGGGAAATAGTAACCGGAAGGTCGATCAGTGTGGTAAGAAGCTTTTTACCCCTGAACTGAAACTTCGTCAGTGCCCAGGCTGCAAAACACCAAAACAGTGTTAAAACAACTGCAAAAATTGTTGCCTTCACTGTAAGAAGAAGTGCTTTGATGGTGTACTTATCTGTCACTGCAGCTGCATAGACCTTCCATCCGCTCCGCAATGCTTCTGTGATCACAGTGATCAGAGGAAGAAGGAGCATGACTGCCAGAAACAGAACACTGATCCCGACAAGCAGCCATTTTGTAATTTTCTCCGAAGTCTTTTCATTGTTGTCCATCAGGCATTTCCTCCTCTTAAAATTCTTGCATTTCTCTGCTGTATCATACTGTTAAGGAACAGAATAAAAAATGAAACTGCCAACATCACAAGTGCGATTGCCGTTGCACTTGAATAATCAAATTCCTGAAGCTCTGACATAATAACCAGCGGTGTGATTTCTGTATAATAGGGTTTATTTCCTGCGATAAATACAACACTTCCATATTCACCCAGACATCTTCCGAACGCAAGTCCGGTCCCTGCAAAGATTGCGGGCTTCAGTTCCGGAAAAATGACCTTCCAGAAGATAGTTGTTTTCTTTGCTCCCAACACTCCTGCTGCCTCGCTGTAAGAATTATCCATCTTTTCCAGAACCGGCTGTACACTTCGCACAACGAACGGTATCCCTACAAATATCATAGCCACTGTAATGCCGATTCTTGTGTATGCGATCTTGATACCGAATCCTGCAAAAAAGCCGCCTACAATTCCGGAATCTGAGGTCAGGGATGTCAGCGCAATACCTGCTACTGCTGTGGGAAGAGCAAAGGGAAGTTCGATCACCCCATCCATAAGTCTCTTGCCCGGAAAATCATATTTCACAAGCACCCACGCAAGAATAGTTCCCATAATTCCATTTATTACTGCTGCTGCAAAAGCACATACAAAACTGGTATAAAAGGATGCCAGCACTCTGGCCCTTGTGATGGTTTCGATAAAATCTTTAAAACTCAGCTTCGCTGTGTAGACCACCAGGCTTGCCAGGGGTATCAGAACTACCAGACTCAATATGGAAATGGTAATTCCCATGGAGAGCCCAAACCCTGGAATCACCGGTTTATTTCTTTTTTTCATAATCAATTACCACCTCTCCTGTCTCATATATTCTGTCTGTGCTTATGCTCTTGCTTCATCTTGTCTTCCTTTATCTCTCATAAATCTGATCGAAAATTCCGCCATCTGTGAAATGTTTCTCCTGCACTTTATCCCATCCGCCATAATCACTGATATTTGCCAGATTTATATTCAGATCAAACGTATCACTGTGCTTCTTCAGGATTTTCTCATTAGTGGGGCGGAAATAATTCTCTGCTGCGATCTCCTGTGCTTCGTCGGAATACAGATAATTCAAATACTCAGTTGCCACATCTCTTGTATCTCTGTAATCCACCACTTCATCTACCACCGACACAGAAGCTGTGCCAGAATGCTTACGCTTGGAGTAACAATCTCATACTCATCCGGATAATCCCGCATGGATAGATAAGCTTCATTTTCCCACGCAACCAGCACATCTCCTTGTCCGTTCTCCGCGAAAGAGGTCGTTGCACCTCTTGCGCCTGAGTCAAGAACCACCACATTCCGGTAAAGTTTCTTAATAAATTCCTCCATCTGCGCTTCATCGCCACCATACTTTTTATCTGCGTAAGCCCACGCTGCCATGTAGTTCCATCTGGCACCGCCGGAGGTTTTCGGATTTGGTGTTACTACTCCCACTCCTTTTTTCGTCAGATCGTCCAGTCTTTGATATCCTTGGGATTTCCTTTCTTCACCAGAAATACGATAGTGGATGTATAAGGAGAACTGTCATTGTCAAATTTATCTTTCCATCCTGCCTTGATCAACCCTGCGTTTTCAATAGACTCAATATCATATTCAAGTGCCAGGGTTACCACATCTGCATCCAGACCATTGGCTACCTCCAGTGCCTGTTTCCCTGAACCGCCATGGGACTGTATCACTTCCACATCTTCCCCGGTCTTCTCCTTCCAGTGGTCTTCAAATATTTTATTATACTGTTCAAACATCTCTCTGGTAGGATCATAGGAAACATTGGTGACAGACACCGTTTTTCCAAAAGCCTGTACCGGCATCAGTGCCAGTACAACTGCAAGACCAAAGGCAAATAATTTTCTGATCATGTTTCATCTCCTTTAAGGTACCAGTAGTTTTTTGCATTCTCTACTTTTCATAGTTATTCGATATGTTTTATATGATATTACAAGAAATGACAGAATTTGTCAATAGTGTATTAAAATAAGTACAATTTACGTTGTGTAGATGTTACTGTTCACACATCACTATCCCGCGAGGTGTTTTGGCATGAATGTGCCAAAATCCTAAGACATACAAGCCAAAATTCCATTGCCGCAGGCAATCTGGAATGAATTTTGGCTACGTTACTGAGAACGGAGTGAACAGTAACGTGTAGATAAGAACACAAAAAAAGCAGCATCCTGAAATACAGAATGCTGCAGTCAAAATTACATATTTTTTATTCGGCAGAAGCTGCTGCCTTTTCTTTCTCCGGGAAAAGCTTTCCGAAAATAAATCTTACGAATGGTCCGGCATAAAAGATCTGCCAGAAGAATGCCATCGGAAAGTTCATTGCTGTTGTCTGGAGCCATGTGGGAATGATCTGACTTGCCGGTGCATGTTTGATCAGCACAGTTGCCGCAAAGCTCATACATGGACACATAAATGCAACGGATACTGCTGAGATTGCAAGTACAAGGTGGAACGGATTATCTCTTCTCATATCCACAATACCAAATGCAATCTTCTTTGCAAGACCACCGATGATAAAGAAATCAAGAATAAATGCAATCGGTCCCATGAATGTTAATTCATGAAAAGCTAACAGAAATGTCTCATTTGTCATTGTCCCTGTATTCAGTACAATGTTGTAGCAGATCATGGCATAGACCATTACAAACACCATGATAATCGTAAAAATAACTTCCTGAAACTTGTTTTTAGGCATAAAAATCCTCCTTAGATAGTATGAATAACATCAATTAGAGATTTGTGTTGTTCATAACCATCCAGGAGGATGTACCGTTTCCAATAATACCAAATATCTGTTTCTTAAATTTACCGTTGATTATTATATGGATTCCGGATGCAAAAGTCAAGATTTTTTTATAAATATGGTACCCCGGGGTCTCAGGATAGCTGCCCATTGCGATCAGAAGTTCCAGACCGATCTGTCTTGCATTCAGTACCGCTGTTTTCGCAGCACTGGCATCACCGGCAACTGCCAGGATCACTTCATTGGAATGACTGGTTCCCTTATCAGGTGTCATATATTTTGCAATAGAAAGAGAGGCAGACTTCATCGCTGTATCTGCCATTACCAGTCCGATTGCAGCAGGAGAGCCAGCCATAAATCCGAATGCTTCTCCCATTGGTACTCCGAAAGCCTTATTCAGTACCTGTCCTGCACTGGCTGAATAGGCAAACTCCAGATGACCGCTTTCACTGATATATACCTCTCCTGCATTTTTATTGGTAAGCTCCAGTGCCATGGATATGGCATGGCGCACATCTGAGACATCAGTTCCTCCAAGAACAATATAATTACCGTGGCCGCCCCAGCCCTTTGTATCCCTTGGCAGTTCTATGGAAAGAACCTCTGTGTTGGTTGCTTTTACTGCATCATCAAGAGCAGTCAGCTGCCCTGCTGCCCCTGTACGGGAACTGAATAATCCCAGACAATGATACTTCGTTCCTATGTTCATCTCCTTGAGCAAAGTATCATCAATCCCTGAAATCACAAGCCCAATCGTATCCAGAACTGCGGTCCCTACAAATTCACTGCGCGTACAGTGTGTGCTGATATTTTTTATATCTATCATTTGTTACGCCCTCCTATATATATTACCCCATAATACCAGATTTTATATGTTTAGCTTATCATGCCCTGACAGGATAGGCAACAGAAATATACTATGGTGATCAATGTGACGAGAACACAAAAACGACAAAAATCCCCAACTCCCGCAGACCAATTCTGCGGAGCCGGGGATTTTATGTAGGTATGAACATAATACACGAATACGCCAGTTATATAATCGATATTATACAATTAATTACTTCACGATCATACCAGTCTTCCTGTCACTGAAGATTGCTACCTCGATCAGGAAGATGATACCAAGGATCAGCTGCTGTAACTGTGTCGGCATCATCAGCATTACCAGACCACTGGAAAGTACTTTGTATGTCATAACACCAAGAATGATGTTATAGAATCTTACTTTAGCACCACCGTTTACAGGCATTCCGCCAAGTACCAGAGCGATCATGATCTGTGTTTCCAGCTGGTTACCTGCTGTAGATGTAACGGAACCTACTTTGATAGCATTGACAAATGCTGCAAGTCCTGTGATACATCCTGCTGCCACGAATACAAGGATCTTTGTAGTCTCTACACGGATACCTGCGAATCTTGCTGCTGTTTCACCTGCACCGATTGCTTTCAGTCTGGATCCCAGACCTGTGTAAGTAAATACAAGATATGCCACTACGAAGATGATCACTGTGAAAGTAAGCATAAATGGCAGTGTGTTGTATTTGGAAATATCACTTACTGCGTAAACAGGTGAGTTAGTTGTTGCATATGCACAAACTCCACGGAACAGATACATGGTACAGATTGTAACAATAAAGCTTGTGATTTTTCTCTTAACATTGAAGTAACCATTGATCAGTCCGATCAGTCCGCCTGTTACCACACCACCCAGCGCTGCCAGAACCATGTTGTAATGGGAAAGGTAGCAGACTACGATGGAAGCAACACCAAGCATGGAGCCCTGGGAGAAATCCAGACCACCCATTGTCATGACCATGAACACGCCGATGGATGAGATCAGCAGCATGTATGACTGGCTCAGAAGCAGTGATATATTTTTCGGCTGAAACAGTCTGCCGTCTGTGAGGATTGCAAATAATACACAGATGATCACGAATCCTGCTATAGGAAGGATCGTACGCACAATGGGACGTTCCAGAAATGGTACTTGCTCAGTTGATTTTTTTGTTGTACTCATTTTTTTACCCCCTTAAATCATATTGTCAATCAGATCTGTGTCTTTCAGATCCGGAGAGCGAAGGAATTCACCATTGATCTTACCGTCCTTCATGATCAGGATACGGTCTGCCATACCCAGAAGCTCCATGATTTCCTCAGAGATCATAATAATGGATTTTCCTCTTTTTCTCATATCGTCCATCATGGCGTAGATATCAGCTTTAACTTTGACATCAATACCACGTGTAGGGGAGTCAAGGATGATCAGGTCGGAGTCCTTACCAACAGCGTGCAAGAACGACTTCTGTTTGTTACCGCCGGAAAGAGCGGATACAAACTGGTCAACGCCTGTCATTTTTGTACTCATCTGTTTTGCAAATTTATTGGCAAATTCATTCATTGTCTTTGCACGAAGGAATCCATGAGTCTTCAGATCCTCCAGAGATGGAAGACAGATGTTATCGCCAATTGTATCATTGATGACCAGAGATTCATTGTCTCTGTCTTTGGAAGCATAGGCAATACTGTGTTTGATGGCATCCGGAATGGAATTGATCGGTGTGCCGTCTCCCAGAGTTACACTTCCCTGGCGGAAATAGGAAGCTCCGAAGAGTGCCTTTCCAACCTCATGCATACCGCATTCGGAAAGTCCTCCGATACCAAGGATCTCACCTTTGTGAAGATCAAGGTTCAGGTTCTCGATCTGCCCTTTTACTGTCACGTTCTTTGCAGAAAGAACAACTTCGTCAGATACTTTTTCACCGTAGTCTGTACGATAGTAGCTGTCACCAATCTCACGACCTACCATTAAGGCTTTCAGTCTGTCAGGTGTAGCTTCCTCTTTTGTAATAGAACCAATCTTCACACCATCTCGAAGTACGCTGATATTATCAGACTGCTCGATAACCTCCTCAAGGTCATGGGAAATAAAGATTACGCAGTTTCCTGTGTCACGAACCTTGTGCATTACCTTGAAAAGCTCTTCACGACCTTTCTGTCCAAGTGCTGTTGTTGTCTCGTCTACAACCAGAACCTTCGGATTAAAGTAGGTGGATTTTACAATCTCTACCAACTTACGATCCTCAAAGTTGTAATCATCGATTACTTTAGTTGCATCAATATAGTTGAATCCATAGCTGTCCAGATATTCCTGGGCTTTCTTGTTCATTGCTGCGGTATTTTTGATACCACATTTAGTAAACTGATCCTCGTTTCCAAGGAAAATATTCTCTGCTACAGTCAGTCCGGAAAGTGTTCCGATCTCCTGTACGATAATGGCTACACCCTGATGGTTGGCTTCAACCTGGTTGGTTGCGGTGATCTCTTTTCCTTCAAGGATAAACTTGCCGGAATCTTTCTGATAAATACCTGTCAGGCAGGATGTTAATGTAGATTTACCGGAACCGTTTTCACCGATCAGTGCGTGGATCTCACCTTTATTAAAGGTAAAGGAAACGTTGTCCAGGGCGTGTGTGATGCCAAAATGTTTATCAATATTTTCTGCTCTTAATAATATTTCACCCATAATCGTTCTCCTTATTTTACTACAAGACCTTTAACCGGTTTAGTTGTCAGTGCAACGATAACCAGCAGAGCAACACCTGTTACTACGTTCTGGATCGTAGTCGGAGCTCCCAGTGCAACGAAACCGTTGAACATAAGCTGAATGATCATTTCACCGATCACGATAGCGATAACCGGATGGCCATATTTCTTAAATGCCAGTCCAAAGAATGTTCCCATCAGAGGAGTAAAGTTACGGCTCATAGAGGAAAGGTTGGAAGCTGATGTCATGGAAGTACCAAAACTGATTGTCAGGATTGCCTGAAGTCCGAAGAAAAATCCTGCAAGAGTAAATGCTACGATCTTATATTTCGGAACATTTACACCCATGTTCTTGGCTACAACTTCGTTACTTCCGATGGCGTAAGTATAAGTACCGATTTTTGTATATTTCAAAATGAATGCGCAAAGCAGATATGCAATCAGTGCCAGGATCAGGTTGACTGGATAATCACCAAATGCTCTGTAGTCTGCTGAAAGTATTACGTTCTTTCCGTTTGTGGCGTATACACTGAAGGCCTCATAGATCAGGGACAGCGCACATGTAACGATCAGAGAAGAGATATGTAATTTAATATAAACAATACCATTGATGAGACCAATGATCGTACCACAGATCAGCGGTGCAATGATAAGACCGGCATAACCGAATTTCTCACTTGCATTGCAGGCGATAATGGATGAAAGTACGATATTGGCACCAACGCTCATATCGAAAGGTCCCATTACGCAGATAAAGTAGAGGCCGCATCCGCCAACTGCGTAAATTAATGCTGATTTCATGTAGGTGGCCAGTTTCTCCGGGGAACCGAAAGTAGTCGGTGCAAGTACTTTAAATACTGCCCAGAAAACTACAAGCATAAGAACCAGAAGGCCGATTCCATAATACTGGCTTTGTTTGAGTTTTTTCATAACCATTCTCCTTATCCAATTCTTCGCCCGCCAAAAGCAGGAGTCAGACGCTTCCTCAGGGTTTGGCCTTTTGCTTCGAGCGGGCACTGACAATTACCTCTTAAAAGTTTCTCCACTGCCCTTTGGAGAAAAGGCAGTGGAGCATAAGTTCATCATATTAGTTGCTGTGACGGGAAATAACATCCTCAATAGAAAGTGATGTAGCTGCTTTGTTCAGATCATCAAAGCTGTATCCTGCTAATTCCACAAGCTCTTCATCTGTGTATGGATCGTCATCTACAAAGTATTTCTTGTAGTTTTCATAGTCTTCGGAAGAAGATACATACAGGTATGGGAACTGGATTTCGTATCCGAAGGATCCTTCATCTTTTACATAGTTGCCTTTGATTGCGTTATATGTGATAAGGAATGCATATAACGGGTCGCAGAAGTGTCCGCCTGATTCAGCAAACATTCCGCCTGATTCAAGCTGCTCGCCAAGGTCATCAAGGAAGTCTGTGGAAACAACGTCAATCTTTCCTGTAAGTCCTTCGTTTGCCAGAGCACCGATGGAACCAACAAGCGGGTCACCGCCGCCACCTGCAACGATCAGAGCGTCCATATCAGGGTTGGAGTTGTAAAGGGAAAGAGCTGCTGCTGCACCTTCTTCAGAAGATGTATTAGCGTATACAGGCTCTGTAATTGTTGCCTGATCATCAGGATTAGCTTCGTTCCATTCGTCAACTGCCTGTTTGTAACCTGTCCATCTCTGCTGGAAGGTAGCATCACCAACTGTCCATGCCTCAAGGCCGATGTTTCTGTCACCGTTCTCAAGAAGCAGGTTAACCAGTGTATATCCGTTTGTTACTTCGTCTTCATGAACTGCACCAAGATAATACTGTGAGTTGCATGCTGTCTGATATACTTCAGGGCTGTTCTCTTCGGAGATGATACGATAGAACTGTGTAAGGTAAACCTGATTTGCATCACATGTCTGGATGGCAGATGTCATTTCGGAGTCTGCAGAGTTACAGATTACGATACCGTTACATCCTGCTGCGCAAAGCTGTTCAACAGAAGCTGTAACCTGCTCAGATACGTGGCCCTGGTCAACATACATTACATTAACACCAAGAGCATCTGCTGCTTTGTCAATGATTTTTTTACTCTGGCTTCCAAGTACGTCTGTGGAGCTCCAGATTGATACGCCGATTGTGATGTCGTCATCGGCTGCCTGTGCTGTAACTGCACCAGCCGGTAAAGAACCAACCATTGCTGCTGTTGCTGCGATAGCGACTGCTTTTCTCATTCTTTTTTTCATGTTGTAAAACCCTCCTTGAAAAATTTTGGTTTCTTATTTTTTGAACGGAAGTTTTTCCGGGCTTTCCGTTCCTCTGTGATTATATTAAACCATACTTTGCCTTTGGTCAGTTAGGACATATTTGGAAAATTTTGTTGCACATTTTTGACCAGTTTATATATAAAACTTGGACAAAATATGAACAAGTTGAGCAAAATGCCAGTAACTTGTATGTTTTCTCTATTGATTAGTTGTATATCTTCCAAAAAAGCCCTCTGTATCCGTTCGATTCGATAAGAACCGCTATACAGAGGACTTCCACTTCCGTTACTGTTTACCCAATTCTATCTGAGTTTCTTCCATACAATAGCAATCCTCTAAAATAATGCATTTAAGAGGCTTGCTATAATTATTATAATTGTGCCAGATTATTCCGATACTCTCTTGGACTGCATCCCATTTTTTTCCTGAATACCCTGCTAAAATAATTATAATCATCATATCCTACCAGGAACGAAATCGTCTCCAGCTTCTTATCCGGATCTTTCATAAGCTCTGCTGCCTTCTCCATCCTGATTCTGGTGAGGAAGGCAATGATTGTTTCACCATATTTCTGGCTGAAGCTTCTGGACAGATAGCTGGCATCCATATGATATTCTTCTGCCAGAGCAGTAAGTGTAATATTCTCATAATAAGAGCGTTCCATATATTTATGGATCTGCTCTACCTGCTGCATGATAGAACCTGATCCGGAATCTGTGTCATTATCCTCTCCGCTTTCCCATAAGCTATCCAGAAGAATATTTAAAGAGGCAGACAGTGATGATGCATTGAGACATTTCATATAATAATCAATATTGTCCATAGCCTCCTCTGCCTGCGCAGTAAGCTCTGGGCATTTCTCCTGTACATAGCGGTACAGGATTCCTGTGATCCTTCCCGTGTACTGCTTCACATCCAGATAAGTCCAGTCACCATTATCACAGTGTTTAAAATCACAGGTTTTAAAAATCAACTTCTCTGTCTTTGCTTTCTGTCCTGTTGACAACAGATGATATAATTCCGTCTCCATATGAGCAGGCACTGATTTTCCCATCATCTGAATCTCACTGCTTCTCTGTTCCTCTCCTGATTTCTCTTCCGGGCACGATAGTATGCAATGCTGTCTGGTAAATGGTCTGGTAACCAGAGCAGATATCAGTTCTCTGTAAACTGTACCGATATCATCCAGGGAACTTGTCTGTTCATGGATCACAACAGAAACCGGACCGTATTCTTTCAGCGGAAATTCCTTCAGGATATTCTCCGCCAGTGTTTTGAGTTCCTTCGCATCTGCAGTCTCTACAATCAGAAACTCACTCATCTTGTTACTGTTGTTAAAAATGATCACATTTTCCTTCGAGCCTGTCAGTTCTTTTAATTTAGACTTAATACTCCAGGACATCTGCAGATTATCATGTTCAAACTGCTCTGCAATTTCTGTAATATTATAGAATTTCACCATCAGTGTGGCTACTTCTGAAAATGTATTTGTGCTGGACACATGGGTCTGGGATGCTGACTGCCCGTACAGTTTTCCTGAAAGTAGAGCTGAATATTCGCTGTCTTCCAGAAAGGATGACAATTTATGTTTTTGGATTCTGCTGGTTTCATCCTGTCTTTTTGCGTTTTCTCTTTCTTCCAGCAGTCCCAGTGCCTTGGTAAGCACCTTTACCATCTCTTCTTTTCCCACAGGCTTCAGAAGATAATCCAGACCGCCGGAAACAAAGACACCCTTTACCTTATCAAAGTCATCATAGCCACTGATGGCAATGGTAATGATTTCAGGGTATTCATTCTGCAAACGCTGCAGCAATTCCAGACCGCTCAGAAATGGCATATTAATATCTGTGAGAATAATATCCGGTTTTTCTTCGGCAATCCTCTCCATAACCTCTTCCCCGTCACATGCAGGCTCCAGAAATTCCAGGGAATACTCCTCCCATGGTATCAGATTCCGGATATTTTCCCTGCTCCAGAATTCATCATCTGCAGCAAGAACCTTATATTTCATATTTTTCATTGTCTCTCTCCTTGCTCATTTTTGAACATTTTCGTAACTATTCAGTAGTCTACTATCCCGCGAGGTGTTTTGGCACGTAAGTACCAAAATCCCGAGACATACAAGCCAAAATGCCATCACCGCAGGTGATTTTTAATGCATTTTGGCTCGTAACTGTGAAGGTACTGAACAGTTACGATAATTTATATCATTAACGTGAAAAATGAAATATAATATTTCATCAGAATGATATAAATTTATCTGTTATTGTAGATATATTAACTGAATCAGCTGAATAAGTTAAGTCCCCTGCCTCAATTGCAAAAAGCAATATACTCTGCAGAGACAATGGCTATTTACAAATATGACAATAACAGGTATCATTCTTTTATAAATACATTCATAAAAGAAGGTAAAACAGAATGAGCGGACTGGAAAAGAAATTTGCCACGAAATCAAAAATCGTAAATTATATTATAAATAGAGAATCCACATCAAAAGTGGAAATATCCAAAGAACTGAATCTGAGTATGCCAACAGTTCTGTCTAATGTAAAAGATTTATTGGAAAAAGGCATCATAATAGAAACTGGAGAATATGAATCCACAGGAGGAAGAAAGGCTAAAAGTATTGGAATCAATCCATCCTATCGTTATGCAATGGGAATTGTGATCACTGCAAATCATCTGGGAATGGTGCTGGTAAATCTGAAGTATGAGATTGTGAAATCAGAGCGGGTCCGTCTGAAATTTGTACCTGATATGTCATATTGTAGTCAGGTAGCAGATTTTGCGGCGGAATTTCTGGATAATATGAATGATGCAGAACAGAAAGAAAAGCTTCTGGGTATTGGAATCTCTATTCCGGGAATCATTAATCAGGAGCAGAAACTGGTGATAAAATCCCACGCACTGAAACTTGAAAACTATAGTCTCAGTTTCCTGGAACAGGCATTTTGTGTCCCGGTTTATTTTTCAAATGATGCCAATGCGGCAATGATGGCAGAAGATATGAACACCTATCAGAATGCAATTTACCTTTCGTTGAATCAGACTCTTGGCGGTGCATTTTGCATAGGGGGAAATTTGTTTTCCGGAGAAAATCAGAAGGCCGGAGAATTTGGACATATGATACTTGTACCTCAGGGCCGCAAGTGTTATTGTGGAAAATCTGGTTGTGCAGATGCTTATTGCGCTGCAGGCGCACTTGTTGGTGAGTCAAAGGATTCTGTGGAACAGTTTATGCAGCTGCTTCAAAACAATGATGAAAAGGCAGAGAAAAAATGGGAAGAGTATCTTGATTATCTTGCAATTCTGATTTCAAATCTGCGCATGGCATATGATATGGATATCATTCTTGGAGGTGAAATGGGTGGATATCTCTCAGATTATATGATACCTCTTGGGGAAAAAGTAATGAAGTATAATGGATTTGATCATGATCTGAGATATCTGAAAAACTGTTCTTATAAGAAAGAAGCCTCAGCTGTAGGTGCAGCAAAGCATTTCTTGCAGGATTTTATCGGAAAGATATAGCCGATGGCATTCTTGAATCACTGATGATCTGCTGATATACCATATTAAACAAATATCTGAATATAAAAAATACCCTGATTACAACAAAGAAAGGTTGTGATCAGGGTATTTTGTTATTGTGCGGGAATTCAGCAGATAATTATGAGGAGTGTTATAGTAACATCTGCATAAAAATAAAATCTTTACTTTGTGCAACTGGTAGAAATGAGAAATATTTTTAAATGTTTATTGACAAATTTAGCGATTTGAATAATAATGTAATTACTTTAATAAAACATTTAATAAAAGTTAATAAACAACTAGAGATTCAAAGTACATTCAACAAATAAGGAGGAAAATATTATGTTACAGCAGGTTATGACAAATCCAGGAGAAATTATTTTCAGAGAGGTTCCCGTACCAGAGATTAAAGACAACCAGGTTTTGGTTAAGATTATGAATATTGGTATCTGTGGTTCTGATATCCATGTATATCACGGAAAACATCCTTTTACAAAATATCCGGTAACCCAGGGACATGAAGTATCAGGAGAAGTGGTAAAAACAGGTGATGCAGTAACAGAATTTCATGTGGGACAGAAAGTAACAATTGAGCCACAGGTATATTGTGGACATTGTTATCCATGCCGTCACGGAAAATACAATCTCTGTGAAGAGCTGAAAGTAATGGGATTCCAGACAACAGGAACTGCATCCGAGTATTTTGCAGTTGATGCATCAAAAGTAACACCGATACCGGAAGATATGTCTTATGAAGAGGGCGCAATGATTGAGCCTCTGGCAGTAGCTGTTCATGGTGTTAAACAGATGGGCGATGTAACAGGAATGAATATTGTGGTGATAGGAGCGGTCCGATCGGAAATCTGGTAGCGCAGTCTGCAAAAGGGATGGGAGCAGCTAAAGTTATGATCACAGATGTCAGTGATCTTCGTCTGGAAAAAGCAAAAGAGTGTGGAATTGACGTATGTGTCAACACAAGAAATAAAAATTTCGGGGAAGCAATGGTAGAAGCCTTTGGACCGGATAAGGCAGATGTTATCTATGATTGTGCAGGAAATAACATTACAATGGGACAGGCGATCAAATATGCAAGAAAAGGAAGCGTGATTGTGCTGGTTGCAGTTTTGCAGGAATGGCTGAGATCGATCTGGCAGTTGCAAATGATCATGAGCTTGATATCAAGAGCACAATGATGTACAGACATGATGATTATGTAGACGGAATCAGACTGGTGAATGAAGGAAAAGTGCATTTAAGACCGCTGATCTCTAAGACGTTTGCATTTAAAGATTATCTGAAAGCATACCAGTACATTGACGATAACCGTGAGACTACAATGAAAGTGATTATCAATGTGCAGGAAAAATAAAATACCCTGCTGATCATAAGTATTATGTAAGACGAAGATATAATAAAAAAGACTGCTGTAAAGAAGACATGAGTAAACGGAAAGACGGAGGATGGCAGCAGGCAGGAGGAATTATGGAGAGTAAAAACGAAAATGCAAAAGTTCCGTTGATCAGTAAAATCGCATATGGATTTGGCGATGTAGGATGTAATTTCAGCTGGATGTTCGTCAGTAATTTTCTCATGATTTTTTACACAGACGTATTCGGAATCAGTATGGCAGCAGTCTCTGCCTGATGCTGTTTTCGAGATTTTGGGATGCGATCAATGATCCGATCGTGGGTGGACTGACAGATAAAACCAAAACAAAATGGGGACGTTATCGTCCATGGCTTCTCATTGCAGCTCCGATCACGGCCGTGCTTCTGATTATGACATTCTGGGCACATCCGGACTGGTCGGACAGATCAAAGGTTATCTATATGGTAATTACATACTGTCTGCTGGTACTTGGATATACCTGTGTAAATATCCCATATGGCACCCTTTGTGGAGCAATGACACAGGATATCGATGAACGTGCAAAGATTAATACATCACGTTCAGTATCTGCAATGGTTGCAATTGGAATTATCAATATCATTACAGTTCCACTGATTGGAAAACTTGGCAGTCAAAGTGCTAAAACTGGATACCTGCTGGTAGCAATCATATATGGATGTATTTTTGCAGCCTGTCATTTCTTCTGTTTTGCAAAAACAAAAGAGCAGGTGATTATACCGGAAAAAGAAAAAATATCCATAAAAGTGCAGTTAAGAGCAGTGATGCAGAACCGCCCATATATTCTGGCATTAATCGGACAGGTGTTATTCGGATTTACACTTTATGGAAGAAATGCAGATGTTTTATACTATTTCACTTATGTAGAGGGAAATGCATCCTACTATACTACATATTCCATGTGCATTATCATTCCATCCATTATCGGTGCTGCATGTTTCCAGCCTGTATTCCGCAAACTGAACAATAAAGGAAGAACTGCATCCATTTTTGCTCTCCTCACTGGAATTTCCATGCTCTGTATGTTCTTCTTTAATGTAAAAGAAACACCGGCAGCGTTCTATACACTTGCAGGAATTACACAGTTCTTTTTCTCTGGATTTAACACTGCAATCTATGCGATCATTCCCGACTGCGTAGAATACGGAGAGTGGAAAACGGGCTTAAGGAATGATGGTTTTCAATATGCATTTGTGTCACTGGGAAATAAAATTGGCATGGCAATAGGAACTGCGCTACTTGCAGCACTTCTTGGAAAATATGGATATGTGGCAAATCAGGTACAGAATCCGGCTGTCCTCAGTATTATGAGACATTCCTTTACTACAATTCCGGGAGTTTTATGGATAGTGACAGCAATTGTACTGTTTTTCTATCGCCTGAATAAAAAACGTTACAATGAAATTGTAGAAGACCTGAAAAAAAATCGGGTAAAATAAAAAGTGTCGTGAAGTGAATTGCGAATATCAACAGGTCTCCTTGAGCAGCATTAAAAAATCTGCTTAAGGAGATTTTTATGTCTGGAGTTTTTGTGGTTGCATTTTTGTTTTATATGGGTATAATGGTGAGATAAGTCTGCAGATGAAAGGAAGACAATGCTGACAATATAACGAAGGAGCGAAGTATTATGCTGAAAAGATTCACCAGATATGTAACCCAGAGTGTTGCCGGAATGATCGGGATTTCCGTTTATGTTCTGGCAGATACTTTCTTTATCTCTGTATATTCCGGTGCTGACGGACTGGCAGTTCTCAATTTGATCCTGCCGGTTTATGGACTGATCTATGCGATTGGGGCTATGATCGGGATTGGTTCCGCTACCAGGTATGCCATAAGCAGGGCAAAAGGAAAAAATACAGAACATTATTTCGTACAGTCAGTAACCTGGAGCATATTGGCTGCAGTTCCATTTATGCTGATCGGAATCTTTATTCCGGACAAAGCATTGGCTTTGTTGGGTGCAGATGCCGGACTGATCGGACTTGGACGAAACTATGTGAGAATTATTCTGATCGCAACACCATTCTTCATGTCAAATTATACATTTACTGCATTTGCCAGAAATGATGGAGCGCCTTCTATTGCAATGATCGGTTCCATCAGTGGAAGTATCTTTAACATTATATTTGATTATATATTCATGTTCCCGGTCGGTCTGGGATTTTCCGGAGCCGGACTGGCTACTGCAATCTGTCCGATCGTAACAATGAGCGTCTGTACCATACACTACAGAAGCAGCAGAAACCATGTAGGATTCTATTGGAAAAAACCGTCATTCAGACATCTGATTTCCTGCTGTCAGCTAGGAGTTTCCGCATTCGTCGGTGAACTGTCTTCCGGTGTGATCGCCATTGTATTTAACTTTCTGATCCTGGGAATCGCGGGAAATATGGGTGTAGCAGCCTATGGAGTTGTGGCAAACCTTTCTATCGTGGCATTTGCAATTTTTAACGGTCTGGCCCAGGGAGCACAGCCCCTGATCAGTGAAAGCTACGGAAAAGGCCAGCCCACTCAGGTAAGAAAACTTCTGAAATGGAGCCTGCTCGTATGTTTTGCTGTAGAAACACTGATCCAATTGATCATCTGGACTTCAACCGACACGCTGATCAGCATTTTCAACAGTGAAAACAATGTTCAGTTGTTGAATTATGCACATACAGGACTGCGTCTGTATTTCCTTGGATTTATAGTGGCAGGAATCAATATTGTACTGGTGGCATATTTCTCAGCAGTAGATGAACCGAAAATCGCGATTGTCGGATCATTCCTGAGAGGAATTGTTGCCATTGTTATCTGCGCAGTTATACTTGCGAAATTATTTGGATTAAATGGAATCTGGATCTCTCTTCTTGCAGCGGAGACAGTTACGTTTCTGACGATTCTGTTTCTGGCATATAAAGACAGAAGAAAAAGAATGGCAGTTGTCTGAACTATGATTTCAGGCAACTGCCATTCTCGATATCAAGCAGTTTGATTTTCCGCTCAATCCCTCCGGCATAACCGGTAAGACTTCCGTCTGAACCTATAACTCTGTGGCAGGGGACGATCACAGAAACCCGGTTATGTCCAACTGCACCGCCAACTGCTTGGGCAGACATGGTTTTCAACCCACGTTTATCAGCTATTTTGCGGGCAATCTCGCCGTAAGTAACTGTCTGACCATAAGGAATCTCCAGTAAAATATCCCACACTTCTCTCTGAAAATCTGTTCCGATCAGATGAAGCTTCGGCAGGAAATCCGGCTTTTGCCCGCTGAAATAAATATCCAGCCAGCGCAGAGCATCTTTTAAAATATGGTTTTCCTTTTCTTCAAAAACATAATTCATATGTCCTGGAAATTCTCCAAAATACTTCTGTCCCTCAAACCAGACTCCTATAAGCCCTATATCATCAGCAGCCAGCAGTATTCTTCCAAGTGGAGACAGATAATAAGTTCTGTAAATCATAATATTTCACCCTCAACAGAAAAATAAATGACAGTAAAGAGTACTTAGCCTTTTATGGAATTGCTATAATTACAATTCATTATAAAATTTTCTCATATGAAAAGCAATATAATCTCAGTTTGTCTATCTTGCATTGCCATAAATCAGGGAAGTCATCTGCCTCGAGTGAGAAAGGAATTCTTGTGTAAACTTCAAATCTGATGTAAGATAAGGTTACTCAGTTTGGAGGTTTTATTATGTGGAATGAAATAAAAGATTTCGCTGCGCCGGAACTGGATGTATATGCCAGAACATCTGAAGTGCAGCTTTTACGATACTATGAACCGGAACCGGGAATTTTCATTGCGGAGAGTCCGAAAGTAATTGAACGTGCCCTGAATGCAGGATATCAGCCAATCTCTTTCCTGGTGGAGCATAAAGATCTGGAAGGAGAGGCACAGGAAATTCTGAAACAATATCCGGATATGCCGGTCTATACTGCGGAATATGAACTGCTGGTCAAGCTGACCGGATTTGCCCTTACGCGCGGAATGCTCTGTGCAATGCGCAGAAATTCACTGCCATCTGTAGAGGAAATCTGCAGAAACGCCAGCCGCATAGCAGTTCTTGAAAATGTTGTAAATCCTACAAATATCGGAGCTATTTTCCGGTCAGCAGCAGCTCTCCATATGGATGCAGTACTTCTGACCGGCGGATGCAGCGATCCGCTTTACCGACGGGCAGCCAGAGTAAGCATGGGAACCGTATTCCAGATTCCCTGGACATATTTTGATAAAAAAACTGTATGGCCACAGGATGGAATGCAGATTCTGCAAAATCTGGGATTCAAAACAGCTGCAATGGCTCTGCGTGACGATTCCGTAGGAATTGATGACAAAGCACTTCGTTCAGAAGAAAAACTGGCAGTCATTCTCGGAACTGAAGGTGACGGCCTTGCATCACAGACCATGCAGACTGCGATTATACAGTAAAGATACCAATGTCCCACGGAGTAGATTCATTGAATGTGGCAGCAGCAAGTGCAGTGGCATTCTGGGAGCTGGGACACAGATAAGGATATAACTCAGGAGGAAATGAAAAAATGTCTTTGGAAAAAGCAGAAAAATATCTGGAAGAAAAAGGCTTTCTTGACCATGTGATCGAACTGGAAGCATCCACTGCCACAGTAACAGAGGCAGCAGCGGCCCTTCATGTAGAGCCAAGCATGATCGCAAAGACGATGTCCTTTTTGCAGAATGACAAAGCAGTCTTAATCTTAACAGAGGGTACAGCCAGAGTAGATAACCGAAAATATAAAGATACTTTTCATACAAAGGCCAAAATGATCCCGTTTGATGAAGTAGAAAACATCATTGGTCACGCTCCTGGAGGGGTATGCCCATTCGGAATTAATGAGGGAATTGAAGTCTATCTTACGAAAGTCTGAAACAATTTACCACCGTATATCCGGCTGCCGGCAATGATCACAGTGCAGTAAAGCTCACAATCTCGGAACTGGAACAGGTAGCAGAGGCAAACGGATGGGTGGATGTGTGTAAAGAAACAGAAAACTGATCGTTCATGGTAACACCCATGCATTACATTTATATGAAAGAATCGGTTTTACCAGACTTGGCGTGATTCCCCAGGGATTCAGAATGCCGGATGACATTATGGACAAATACAAAGAACTTGTTTTTTCTTTACTCATCTTTATCTTCTTTGAACATAGTGAATATAAAAGGTGGAAACTTAATGAAAACAGTAAAAACTCCTGCGGGGATATTTACGATCAACAAAGTGAAAATTCCCTCAGCATACACATGTGCAGCAGAACAGAAAATAGAATATATCAGTGAAAATCATGTGCAGATTATCACTATGAATCAGGCAGTATCATTTGGAGATCAGATATTGTCCCCGAGAATCTGTCAAAGCTGTATGAATCCTGAAAAAATTACAATTTATCCACTGGAAATAGAATACTTTGGGGAAAAAGTGTTTTTTACGGATCACTATAGTGTAAAAGAATGGAAAAAAGGCGATCCATTACCGGAAATCCATGAATGGTATCCGCACATAAAAAAAGCCAGATGCAACCCGTGCAGGAACTGTGGAAGATGTTAAAATTGCACACTTGTTACTGTTTACTCCGTTCACAGTAACGTACACTTCTTTAAATGACAGAAACAGAATGATAGGGATTGTTATCAATAGGAAACAGGAATATAATATTTCTGTTAAGCAATATTTATCCAAAAGCAATAACTTAAATGGAGATAAAAATG
>ENA-OQEX01000394-OQEX01000394.1-human-gut-metagenome-genome-assembly--contig:-NODE-394-length-23648-cov-4.349815_pt1 | contig 23648 bp, 21 predicted proteins | sample MGYA00242802_ERZ504649 | MGnify/ENA primary metagenome ERZ504649 (study PRJEB26092, sample SAMD00036194) | human gut metagenome | host: Homo sapiens | study: EMG produced TPA metagenomics assembly of...
TGCCATGTTGGCCATCATTGTTGCAATAGCATTGGTCGTACAGTTGACATTCCTCCGTCCTAAAACGGATAATATGGAATAACCCGTATAGTTAACTTAACACTTAAAACTTAAAAAAAGAAAGAACCATGAGAGTAATTATCGAACCTGATTACCAAGCGCTGTCACAATGGGCGGCAAACTATGTAGCTAGTAAAATCAATGCGGCAAATCCGACTTCTGAAAAGCCTTTTGTTTTAGGTTGTCCTACAGGATCTTCACCGCTGGGCATGTACAAGGCACTGATAGAACTGAACAAGCAGGGAAAAGTATCTTTCCAGAATGTCGTTACTTTCAATATGGACGAATATGTAGGCTTACCTGAAGATCATCCTGAAAGCTACCATACATTTATGTGGAAAAACTTTTTTAACCACATTGATATAAAGAAAGAAAATGTACATATACTAAACGGAAATGCCGAAGACCTGGAAGCAGAATGCGCCAACTACGAAAAGCAAATAGCCGAAATCGGAGGCATCGACCTGTTTATGGGAGGTATCGGTCCCGACGGACATATCGCATTCAACGAACCGGGTTCATCTTTGTCTTCACGCACACGTATCAAAACATTGACTACAGATACAATCATTGCCAACTCACGTTTTTTTGACAATGACGTGAACAAAGTACCTAAAACTGCGTTAACAGTAGGTGTAGGGACTGTCCTTTCAGCTAAAGAAGTTCTGATTATCTGCAACGGACACAACAAAGCACGCGCTTTGCAACATGCCGTTGAAGGTGGTATCACACAAATGTGGACTATCAGCGCATTACAGATGCACCAACATGGCATCATTGTTTGTGACGAAGCCGCTACAGACGAACTGAAAGTCGGTACTTACAAATATTTCAAAGACATCGAAAAAGCTAATTTGTAATTTATGAGAACAAACCTAAGTTCGCAGATTTCTCTGAACAGAGTATCTCCGAAATATTATAAACCCGAAAATGCGGTGGAACGTTCTGTCTTAACCCGCTGCGAAAAAGTGCCTACCGACATCTATGAAACGATGGAAGAAGGCGTACAACAAATAGCCAATGAAATTACGGCAAAAATTCAGGAACGTCAGCGCGAAGGAAAGTTCTGCGTGATTGGTGCCGGAACCGGTGCTTCATTACGTCCGCTTTATGCCGAACTGGTCCGTAAACATAAAGATGAAGGACTAAGTTCCGTAACGTAGTAATTTTCAATTTATATGAATATTACCCCTTGGCTTCCGAAGGGGCGGGAAGCAGTTTCTCACAACTGAACGATTTATTCCTCAGCCAAATCGATATTGACAAACAAAATGTATTCACCATCGACGGAACGATTCCGCAGGAAGCTGTTATCGAATACTGCCGCCTGTACGAACAACGTATCCAAACTTTTGGCGGTATAGATATCGTATTAATGGGCATTGGTCGTGAAGGCAATATTGCCATGAACGAACCGGGATCAAGCTTGAGCTCTCCTACCCGACTGATTTTGATTGACTCAACCTCGCGTGCTGAAGCTGCACACAACTTAGGAGTAGACAATCTTCCTCCCTGCTCCATCACCATGGGAGTGGCAACTATTATGACTGCCCGGAAAATCTATTTGCTGGCATGGGGAGATGACAAAGCCGATATCATCAAGAAAGCGGTGGAAGACAAAGTAAGTGACACCTTACCCGCTTCTTATCTCCAAATGCACAACAATGCAAATGTTTGCATAGATCTGGCTGCAGCTTCTCACCTTACCCGTATCCAACGTCCGTGGCTGGTTACCAACTGTGAATGGAACGACAAACTAATCCGCAGTGCCATCGTATGGTTATGTATGCGTGTTAAAAAGCCGATTCTGAAGCTCACCAATAAAGATTATAATGAAAACGGATTGAGCGAACTGTTGGCACTTTACGGTTCTGCTTACAACGTAAATATCAAAATATTCAATGATCTGCAGCACACCATCACCGGATGGCCCGGCGGCAAGCCGAATGCGGACGATACCTATCGCCCCGAACGTGCGAAACCATTTCCAAAACGTGTGGTTGCTTTCTCTCCGCATCCGGATGACGATGTAATCTCAATGGGTGGAACTTTACGCCGTCTGGTTCAGCAAGGTCATGAGGTACACGTAGCATACGAAACTTCCGGAAACATTGCCGTAGGCGATGAAGAAGTAGTACGTTTCATGCACTTCATCAACGGTTTCAACCAGCTTTTTGATGAAAACTCCAACGAAACCATCAAAAACAAATATGCTGAAATCAAGAAATTCCTTGCCGCTAAGAAAGAAGGCGATATGGACAGCCGTGATATTCTGACCATCAAAGGATTGATTCGCCGTGGAGAAGCCCGTACCGCAAGCACTTACAATCAAATTCCACTGAACCGTGTTCATTTCCTCGATCTGCCTTTCTATGAAACCGGCAAGATTGAAAAGAATCCCATCAGTGAAGCCGATGTAGAAATTGTTTTGCAGTTATTACGTGAAGTAAAGCCCCATCAGATTTATGTAGCCGGTGACTTGGCCGACCCGCACGGAACCCATCGTGTCTGCACAGACGCAGTGCTTGCCGCTATCGACATCGAGAAAGAAGCCGGTGCCGAATGGTTGAAAGATTGCCGCATCTGGATGTATCGTGGCGCATGGGCGGAATGGGAAATTGAAAACATTGAAATGGCCGTACCGTTCAGTCCTGAAGAACTGCGTGCTAAACGTAACTCCATCTTAAAGCATCAGTCTCAGATGGAAAGCGCACCGTTCCTGGGCAATGACGAACGTCTGTTCTGGCAAAGAAGTGAAGACCGCAATCGGGGTACAGCCGCTTTGTATGACCAACTTGGTTTGGCATGTTATGAAGCAATGGAGGCCTTTGTGGAATACGTACCCCTATAATTTAAGAAACAACCTAACCTAATTTTATACTAACCTTTAACCAAAAAACCGAAAATCCCCGATGGATGTGATATCCTTCGGGGATTATTTTTAGATTTCCACTTATCTCAAACGATATTCCATAATCATCCTCACCACAGCTACCTGTTTCGAGAAACACACCCCCAACTACATTTCATAATTCATTAATCCCATAACCAAACAAAGCAAAATCCCCCAGACAAGGTCTTCGGGAAAAACCTCAGCCAAAGCCGCAGTAATAGTTCTCGCATTATTCAGCGTATAAGATTTACTTCGGGTCAGCTCCAATCTGAAAGCCATCTCACTGACATGCGTATCCAAAGGGATAATCAACTCACATGGAGAGAAATTCCTCCAGATTCCAAAATCCACTTCCGAATCGCGACGGATCATCCAGCGCAGGAACATATTCAATTTCTTTTGCGGCGCCTTATCCGACACTCCAAACAAACGGCAAAGACGTTGCATCGGAGTTCCATCCGTTTCGCAAAGAAGAGCATCCTCCATACTCTCATACCTATTATATATAGTATGCAGCCAATAAAACAATTGTGCCATCTTATTTTTTGAAACCGTCCGATAGAACGACTCCTCACCACAGAAATCTATTTTCCAGTTTCCAGACAACACATACTGCAAAGGCTGCCGGTGCATTATAGAATCCAGTCGTTCTGCTGCCTTCAGTATCTGAGGGCGGGCTCCGAAACTAAGAAAAGCAGTCAAAAAAGCACTGATTTCAATATCCGCCTTAGAATGATAACGATGCGGAAACTGCACCGGATCAGAGGAAATGAAATCAGAGTTATGATACCGGACAGCATATTTCCGCAAAAAATCAGCCACTGCCATCTGGCCCTCATGAGTTTGCCGTTCTGTAATATAAGATATGAATTGCTCTTGTTCTTTCTTTCGGGTCATAAATAAAACGTTTATGATTTGTACACAAAGGTACATTAAAATAAAATAGATTGCATTTTCAGAAATCAAATTCCATCCTTAATCCTCAACTTGCCTTTTCTATATTCTTTAGGTGAAATCCCCACATATTGCTTAAAATACTTTCCAAAGAAAGACTGCGTAGGGAAATTCAGCTGGTTCGCAATCTCCTTGATACTCAAATCCGATCCTTCAAGCAATTGTTTCGCCTCGGTAATCACCATTTGCACAATCCATTGCAAAGCGCTATTCCCCGACTTCTCCTTAATGATCGTAGAAAAATAACGTGGAGTAATGTGCTGCATCTTCGCATAATAGGCAACATCACGCTCTTTCCTATACAAACGGAAAAGAGCCAGCATGAAATTCTGGAAGATCACATCCTTCTTATTCTGTGGCAAAGGCTGCATGGGTTGGTTAGCGAAATACATATTCAATATTTCATAGCAAAAAGTCTGTCCCATTGACTTAATCAACTCTAAAGTCAGGCGTTGTTGTTGCAAATTCACTTCCAGTACGTCCTCCGCCCCTATCCTTTCCTGCAAATTATCCAACAGATACTCCAAATGGATACGTTGCTTATCCGAAAGTGATATACAAGGATGCTTCCGCATAAAAAGCTGGTTTTCCACATTTATCACCCTATTGACGATAGGAATGATATAATCTAAATCCACTTCAACCATAATTCCTTCCGCATCCTCGCTCTTATGAAGCAGATGCACCAAGGTAGAAGCCATGTAAATATACACATCACCGGGCTTTATCTGAAAAAGCTTATCTTCCAGTGAAACCTCCACATTTCCCCTCCGGCAAAAGAAAAAGCCACATTTATTAAATGTAGAAATAATCTGTCCGTCTTTAAAAGTATGCGGATCACTGCTCGAAAGCACTGTAAACTGAAAAGGCATCTGTTGTCCGACCATCCATCTATCTCTTTTATTCATTCACTGCAAAATAAATACAAATCGCAAACTTTTCAGCTATATATCTACTAGAAAATATACAAATCGGACAATTTATCATTCATATCAACCTTTTCTATCCTCTTGCTTCGGGATAACTTTGCATCAGAAAACCAATAGCATGATATATGAAACAAATTTATCTTATTCTAACAGGTATTTCCTTGATTCTACTGAGTTCCTGCACACAGCGTACCCAGGAAGCCAAAGGCTATCAGACAGTAAAAATAGACACGATCGTTTCTGCCGACAAGCAAACTTTCCTGCAATTCCCGGGAAGGTAAAAGCCGCACAAGATATCAGCCTTGCCTTCCGGGTAAGCGGAACCATCAGCAAAATACATGTAAAAGACGGTACCCGTGTGCAGGAGGGACAATTACTGGCCGAACTGGACCCCACCGACTATCAAGTACAACTGGATGCCACAGAAGCAGAATACCAGCAAATAAAAGCGGAAGCGGAAAGAGTCATGGCCCTTTACAAAGACAACGGAACCACCCCCAACGCCAATGACAAAGCTGTATACGGACTCAAACAAATCACTGCCAAGTACAAACATCACAAAGACCAACTGGCTTATACACGGCTCTACGCCCCTTCAACGGGTACGTCCAAAAACGCCTGTTTGAAGCTCACGAAACCATCGGAGCCGGAATGCCCGTCCTATCCATGATCAGCAGTGGGACTCCCGAAGTAGAAATAAACCTTCCTGCGGCCGAATACATCCGCCGGGACCAGTTCGACAATTATCACTGTACGTTTGACATCTATCCGGGCGAAACCTATCCGCTGAAACTAATCAGTGTCACCCCGAAAGCCAATGCAAACCAATTATACACCATGCGCCTGCAAGTAGTACCCGGAACGCCGGCTGTCCCCTCTCCCGGAATGAACACCATGGTCACCATCTCTTACCGCACAGAACAGACGAACACTCTCTCTGTCCCTACCGGCGCCATCCTGCAAAAAGAAGGCAAAGCGTATGTATTCGTCTTCAACCCATCGGACAACACAGTGCACAAACAGGAAATATCCATGCTACGTTTACTGAACAACGGACACAGCCTCATCACTGCCGGACAGCTGAAACCGGGAGAGCTGATTGTATCCTCGGGAGTACATCACATCGAGGATGGAGAAACTGTAAAACCTTTACCACTTGTCACTAACACAAATATAGGAGGATTATTATAATGGATATCAGCAAATGGGCATTCCGTAACAGGAATCTGATTTATTTCCTGATAGCGGTTCTGCTGCTCGGCGGAGCCTACTCCTGCTATCAGATGAGCAAGCTGGAAGACCCCGAAATAAAAGTAAAGCTTGCCATGGTAGTCACCACCTATCCGGGTGCTTCCGCCCACCAGGTAGAACTGGAAGTAACGGACGTGCTCGAAAAGAACATCCGCACCATGGGCAACATAGACAATATAGAAAGTTATTCATACAACGACTTATCCCTGATACAGATAGAACTGCTGAGCACCGTGCCGGACGACGAAGTGGAACAATGCTGGGACATGCTGCGCCGCAAAGTAAGCGACGCCCACGCCCTGTTGCCCGAAGGAGCCACCACCCCGATAGTCAAGGATGATTTCGGAAACGTATATGGTATGTTCTATGCCCTGACAGGCGACGGACTGTCCGACCGTGAACTGTCCGACTATGCCGAACTGGTGAAACGGGAAGTGAACGAACTGGAAGGCGTGGACCGTGTGGAACTCTACGGCAAGCGTTCCGAATGTATCAACATCTCCCTGCTGCAAGACCGTATGGCGAACCTCGGTGTTAAACCTGCAGAAGTACTGGCAACCTTGAACGGACAGAACAAAACCACCTATACAGGATATTATGAAAATGGTGACAACCGTATCCGAGTCACAGTAAACGATAAATTCAAAACCGTAGAAGATATTGGAAAAATGCTGGTCCAGGGACATGATGACGACCAGCTTCGCCTGAGCGACATCGCCCGTATAGAAAAAGACTACGAGGATCCCACACGCAATGAAATGTTTTATGACCATGAACGTGCTCTCGGTATACTCATCGCCGCCTCCAGTGGCTCGGACATTATAAAAGTAGGCCATGCCGTAGAAAGCAAGTTGGAAGAACTCAAAACCGGACGTCTGCCCGCCGGAGTGGAATGCCACAAAATCTTCTATCAGCCCGAACGTAGGCAGCTCTTTGGGAACCTTTGTCATCAACCTGATAGAATCCGTCATCATCGTAGTACTGATACTGATGATAGCAATGGGATTCAAGAGCGGCCTTATCATAGGTATCAGCCTGATCATCACCGTATTCGGTTCTTTCCTGTTCCTTTATTCGGCAGGCGGAACGATGCAACGCGTATCATTGGCTGCTTTTGTACTGGCAATGGGCATGTTGGTAGACAATGCTATCGTCATCATAGACGGCATACTGGTAGACTTGAAAGCCGGAAAAAAACGAATGGAAGCCATGACTGCTATCGGGCGACAGACAGCTATGCCTCTTTTAGGAGCCACCTTGATAGCCATTATCGCCTTTCTACCTATCTACATGTCCCCCGACACCGCAGGAGTCTACACGCGCGACCTTTTCATCGTACTTGCCGTTTCCCTGCTGTTGAGCTGGTATTGGCACTGATTCACGTACCGCTGATGGCCGACCGCAGACTACATCCTGCCATAGATACCGACAGTACCGGAAAGCGTGTGTACAAAGGTAAAATCTATGCCGGTCTCCGTTTGGCACTGCGGTTCGGTCTGGCCCACCGGTGGAGTTTTGTATTCACCATGATTGGCCTGTTGCTACTTTCCGCTTTCGGCTATCCATATATGCGTCAGGGCTTTTTCCCCGACATGGTTTACGACCAGCTTTACATGGAATACAAACTGCCGGAAGGAAACAACCACACTCGTGTGGCACAAGATTTGAAAGAAATAGAAACCTATCTGAAAGGACGCAAGGAAATAACCCACGTCACCACCTCCATAGGCGGTACGCCCGGACGCTATAACCTGGTGCGGAGCGTTGCCAACCCATCGCTTTCGTATGGCGAACTGATTATCGATTTCACCTCACCGGAAACCTTGGTAGAACATATAGATGAAATCCAAGCTTACCTCTCCCAAGCCTATCCGGACGCATACATCAAATTGAAAAGATACAATCTGATGTTCAAGAAATATCCCATAGAAGCGCAATTCCTGGGCCCCGACCCTGCCGTTCTGCACCAACTGGCAGACAGCGCCCGTACCATCATGGAAAATACACCGGAAGTCTGCCTTATCACCACCGACTGGGAACCTCAGATTCCTGTACTGACCATCGAATATGACCAGCCGTCTGCCCGTGCCCTCGGCCTGAGCCGCAATGACGTCAGCCTTTCCCTGCTCACTGCTACCGGAGGAATTCCCATCGGCTCTTTCTACGAAGGCATCCACAAAAACAATATCTATCTGAAATGCCTTGACGAAAAAGGAGAACCCATAGAAGATTTAGGCAATGCACAAGTCTTCTCGTCACTGCCCTCGTTGAACGGACTGCTGAACGAAGAAACCATGGTGAAACTGAAAGCCGGCACGCTTTCGAAAGAAGATTTGGTGGAAAGCATCATGGGAAGTACTCCGCTGAAGCAAATCAGCAAAGGAATTGATATCCGATGGGAAGACCCGGTAGTTCCCCGTTACAACGGTCAGAGAAGCCAGCGTGTACAGTGTTCGCCCGCACCGGGCATAGAAACGGAAAAAGCACGTCTTGCCATTGCAGAACGTATAGAGAAGATACAACTACCCGAAGGATATTCACTGGTGTGGCAAGGTGAGAAGATAGCCAGCGACCAGTCCATGAAATACCTGTTCCAGAACTTCCCGTTGGCCATCATTCTGATGATTGCCATCCTGATAATGCTATTCAAGGACTACCGCAAGCCTATCATCATCTTCTGCTGTATCCCGATGATTTTTGTAGGAGTGGTAGCAGTGATGCTGCTCACGGGGAAGGTATTCAACTTCGTGGCCATCGTAGGAACCTTGGGTCTTATCGGCATGTTGATAAAGAACGGAATTGTACTGATGGATGAAATCACCCTTCAAATCAGTAAAGGGATAGAACCTGTTACCGCATTGATAGACAGTTCCCAAAGCCGTCTTCGTCCTGTTATGATGGCTTCGCTGACCACCATTCTGGGTATGATTCCCTTGCTGTCCGATGCCATGTTCGGCTCACTGGCGGCAGCTATCATGGGCGGATTGCTGTGCAGCACGCTGATTACGCTGCTCTTTATCCCTATATTATACGCCTTGTTCTTCAAAATAAGAAACGATTGATTTATTTCACTGACATACAAAAACAAGAACAAATGAAAAAAACAATGATAATCCCCTTCTGTTTTCTGTTATGGCATCTTGTCGCCCCGGCACAGGCACAGGAAACACTGAGTCTGAAAGAATGCCGTGAAATGGCATTGAAATACAATAAGGAGATGGCGGCTTCTGTAAAACAAACGGAAAGCGCCCACTACACAGCCAAGAGTTACAAGGGGAACTTCTTCCCCAATCTGACAGCTAGTGGAACGGGACTTACAGCAATGCCGACGGCAGTTATGGCATAGCCGGAGGCAACCTGCCCGTCTTTCTGCCCGACGCCACCGGACAGTTTAATCCGGGACAACCCTCAGGTTTCGCCTATTTTCCCGGTATCAACCTGGATTACAAGATAGGATGGGTCTACATGGGTGGCATACAATTAGAACAACCCCTCTATATGGGCGGTAAAATCCGCGCCGCCTACAAAATGTCCCTGTTAGGTAAAGAAATGGCACAGATGAACGAAACCCTGACCGCCACAGAAGTCATTCTGAAAACAGACCAGGCATACGCTCTGGTAGTGAAAGCGAAAGAGATGAAAACAGTGGCCGACACATACCATCCGTATTGGCCGAATTGCAAAAGAACGTGGAGAGTGCCTACAAGCACGGACTGAAACCTCAGAACGATGTGCTGAAAGTGCAAGTGAAACTGAATGAAAGTGAACTGGGCATACGCAAAGCCGAGAATGCTCTCCGCCTGGCTACCATGAACCTCTGCCACCTGATAGGAAAACCGCTGACCACGGAGATCCTCATTTCCGGAGATTTCCCGGAAATAGAACAGGAAATGGAATTACAGGTACTAGATATCACCCGTCGTCCGGAATACGGTATACTGGACAAACAAGTGGCCATCGCCCGCCAACAAGTCAAGTTAAACCGCAGCGAACTGCTTCCCAAAGTAGGCATCAAAGGTTCATACGACTATGTACACGGTTTGGAACTGAACGAAAAGAATTTTCTGGATAATGCCAGTTTCTCTGTCCTGTTGAACGTAAGTATTCCCCTTTTCCATTTCGGCGAACGCAGCAACAAGGTACGTGCAGCCAAAGCCAAACTGGAACAAACCCGTCTGCAACAGCAAAATCTGAACGAGCAAATGCTACTGGAACTGACCCAGGCCGCCAACAATTTGGACGAAGCGAAACTGGAAAGCGAACTTGCCGACCGTTCCCTGCGGCAGGCGGAAGAGAACCGACGCGTCAGCAAAAGCCAGTACGAAGTAGGACTGGAAACTCTTTCAGACCATCTGGAAGCCCAAGCACTATGGCAACAGGCATACGAAACCCAAGTGGATGCCCGTTCCAACTTTACCTGAACTATGTGGCTTATCTGAAAGCAGCCGGGACTTTATGTGACAAACTGTAAAAGTCTCTACCCTGAGTTTTTGGTTCTTCTTCATTTTGGGGCAAGTGATTTATTCATATCCCTTTATTCATCGGCTATTAGATTGTATTCGGGGATATATTATTCTCTATTTTCGAATATTCATTCGAATGTCTTTATTGGTCGAACTTTGGTAGTGAAGTGTTGCCCCCAAAATGAAGAAGAACCCCGAGTTTTAAAAAGTGCTACCACCCTTTCTTGTATAACCACCTTCCTTCTCTTTTTATTCCCAAACGGATAAAAAAAACTAAACTTCGGGAACACTTTCCTGCTTGCGCAGCACATACACCGCATGAGAGTGCTTTCCCTCTTTGTCCAATCTCTTCTCTTCGTACCAACCCTTCAGCTCATAAGCAGCCGTGGTGCGCGCCATCCCCAAGCATTCCGAATAAACCAGACGTGTAATGGAACCATGTTCCTTCAAATAAGCTTCCAGCAATTTCCAACGCTCCTCTTTAGTATACTTCTTCCCCGTAGCAGGAAGCCGAACTCAGCACGAAGGATATCCGTATCCTGACGTACCCTCTTGACTAACTCCGGTACCGGACGGAAGTTCACTTTCTTTATCCTCACGGATGCCGCACGTATCTCTTTCCGGTCTGTCACCTCACGCGAAGACAAGGCAAGAGAGAACGTACCCAGTCCGTCCAGCCGCACATTTTTCCCTTGCCGCAAATGGGATACAACCATATCGGCCACCTCCTGTAGCACTCCCACCACACAGCCCGCCGAATATGCGCTATGCTTGGACAACTCCTTCACTATGTGATCGGTAGTAATCGTTTCCTTCACCACTACCGCCGGATAAAGCACCGGCTTGCCGTCCTTTTCCTTGAAAGGGTTGGCCTTGAAATCATATTTTATATCCATCATTAAAAGATTTGATCTGTATCCGCAAGCCCTTTCTGCTCTATGGTTAAGGGTTCTCTTCCTTTTGTATTCTATCTCCATAAGCTTTGGACTTAACTCCAAAGGCTATGGAGTTATCTCCAAAGCTTATGGAGTCAACTCCGCAACCTATGGAGATAGAACACATCTGGACAAAAGTACTTAATCTTTAGGGGAAAAAGGCTTAATATAACGGAAAAGATGGATTAAGGAGAAAAATAATCAGGTAGTCGGCCCTTTCTTAAAAAATAGAATGAATAAACAAAAGGATACGAAGTGATTTGATGTACACGGAAAGCAATGAAACATTGTCTGATATAACAGAACCGTTATAACCAATCATCTGAAAATATATTTGATATATATGAGTTAGAAAAAGAAGTCCTATGCGCAAAATCGACACTTGCAACAAAACTCTTACTGCCTTTTTGCCACATATCACTTTTTTATCGTATTTTTGTGTTGGCAACAAACTAATACCCATAATACACAGACTGATGAAAACCACCATTTTACTTGGCTTATTATTAACTCTTACAGCTTCATGCAAACACCATTCCAACCCCGTAACTACAGAAGAAAACCTCCACACCCAAGAAGCCAACCGTCTGGTAGCAGAAGCGGGAAGCCTATGGTCTCCTTCTTTGGACAGCACTTTCTTCTTTAATAATGACAGTGAACATATCTCTATAAACGACAAGGAAATATGGGCCAAACTGGACAGCGCGTTAGCCATTGACCCTACCAATATAAAAGTGTATGTGGGAAGAATCAGTTATTTATCAGCGTGCAAAAAGTACCGTGAGATTCTGTCTGTACTCCGGCAAGCCGAAAAACAATCCCCCCTCAGTGCCGACTTATGGTCAATGAAAGCGATGTTTGAAGATTATTTCGGAGACAGCCTTACCGCCCAAAAAAATTATCGGTCTGCCGATTCCGCCTATGCCATCCTCATAAAAGAATATGCTACAGACAGCCTCAAGTATGCCAGTTTCCGCATTAACCGCGCACTGAACATGGCATTGATGACTGATAATATTGCGGTTCTTAAAGAAGAGGTGGAACTCGCTAAAAAGATATTTCCTGAGACATGGAAAGGACTTGACACGAATGTTTACGGGAAAAACAAAAAAGACTTTTTCGACAAATGCTTTAACGTCCGCAAAAAGTAATCCTGCCTGCTACATTAAGAAAATTACTAAATCATTGCATTTGAAAGAACAGACCTGTAATACCTATTTTCAATACAAAGATTTTTATAGCACAAAGGTGTAACTTTCTCCCCTTTCTGCCGACTAACCTTTGGAATCTTGCTTTATGTTTTGGCTCTAAACTTTATCGGAATTATTGGAAAAAAATAAAGAAAGAAATCTGGAAGAACAAATAAAGAATGTACTCCAATACAAAAAGTTATTTCATTGGGGCTATATTACAGGATACCCAATTGTTACCATATTCCTCGGTGTATTTTTTTATAATTACCATCAATGGTGGATGGTATTGACCATATCTATCTTGATGCTGATGGCTATTCTGACTGACTATTTCCTCTTCCATTATGTATCCGACAGAATTAAAGAGCTGACACGGGTGAACAAAGAGTTGGCAGAACTGAAAGAGGAGCATAAAGAATAATTTTCACTCCATTATGAGGTACTTAACCGGATATTTTATTCCTTTGTACCCTCAACTAGAATAAAAAAGCACTTTATGTTTCAGCTGTATCTGCTGCTTCGTTTAAAAAATTTTGGAAGGATAGTCATAGAACTGGGCATCTTCAGAATAGTCTTCCTTACCATCTTAACGGTGGCTGCCATCATGATATTGTTCTTGGCAGAAAACCGTTTCGTTATTCCTGTGGTATGCGTTCTCTTATTGGCCAGCTATCATAATTATAGAAAGATAAAGAGTTTCTACACACTTTAACGTCCCATCTTCCAGTCTTCCTGATCAAAGAGTATACTTTTATCACATTGCCATTTGCGGGAATGGAAATGATAAAAGGGCGATTTACAGAAGCTATCGGTTTATGCTGTTCGCCACGTTATTGCCTTTCCTGAAAGAAATTAAGCTGGAACACAAACCTATCCGCTTACCTTTTCTCTACAAAGGAAGTTATGAATATATACGGATGTTCCGCCAATCTTTCTGGATATATGCCCTACTCTTGCTTTTTTCCATAGCAGGAACCGTACACGGAAATATAAAAATAGACAAAGTGTGTGTCGTTCTATGGGGATTGATACAGGCGTCAGGCTATCTGCAACCAATGGACACCGGATATCTTCTTCATTTCAAAAATTTCAAGACTTTATGCCGTTTCCAATCGAAAAGTATCGCATGGAATGTTTTCATCACCTCCATTCCTTTCGGCTTAGCACTTATAGCATCTACCTATGACCAAGATGAAATCCTCTTTTTCTTATCTTATTATATCGCCACCTTGATTTATGCCATTGGCATCAGTATGTTGCGCCATATCATCCATCCCCCTATTGCTGTTTATTGTGCAATTAAGTATATTGATGCCTTTTTATTTAGGTTCTCTTTTTGTTCCGTTTCTTTTAATACCCGGCATGGCTCTTACCACATTGTTGACCTGCCAGACACGCAAACATTTAAAAAGATTACTATGATAGAAGTGAATGATTTACATAAAAAATTCGGTAAAGTCAAAGTATTAAACGGGATTCATTTAGAATATCACCCTGGAAAAATATATGGTTTGGTGGGTGAGAATGGTGCCGGAAAGACTACTTTATTCAACTGCATGACGGGAATCTATAATTATACCGGAAGCATAACCAAAAGCAAAACTTTAAAAGCAGGTTATCTGTCTGCATCCAACTTCTTTTATTCCCAAATCACGGGTCTTGAATACTTGGAATTCTGTATGAAGGCCAAAGGTCTGCCGGTCAGTACACTCACCATTCAACATTTAAATGAAATTTTCCAACTGCCCCTTGACAGGTATGCTGCCGAATATTCTACCGGAATGAAAAAGAAACTGGGATTTATGGCATTATTATTGCAAGAAAATGACGTATTTATTCTTGACGAGCCGTTCAATGGGGTGGACTTGAAGGGGTGTATCCTGATGAAAAGACTCATCCGGCAACTGAAAGCAAAAGAAAAGACGGTGATAATTTCATCACATCTCATTGCCTCGTTAAGGGAAATATGTGATATTATCCACTATCTGAATGAAGGGGTTATCTACAAAGAATACCATGAAGAAACAACAGAAGAGATAGAAGAGGATATATTATGCAACACTAAAAAGATACAGTCCACCTCATACTTTCAGTAAAACACACAGCACTGTCCTTACATGAAAGCTACAAGTTTAACTCCATCCCAATTCTTTTTCACCACTGATATTGCACAGATACCATAAATTCGCGAGGACGAAGTTTTACCCAAGAAGTATAACTCTGCACAGCAGAATAAAGAGTATAACGATATTGTTCCTTATTAAACAGATGCATAGCAGAAGCGGTAAACCTCCATTTTCCGGATTTATGTATCAATGAAACATCTGCAAGCCAAGTATTCAGATGCTGGTCCTTGCTTAAATCATTATAAAAATGCTCTCCGGATAACCGGAAGTCCGTATCATGAAATCCCAAACTGAGAGTCAGCCGTTGAGCTACATCCCACAAAGGGTCTAAACGGGTATCCTTCCTATTCCGGAACCCCCACAACTGACCGTCGCTTTGTATTCAACCTCAAAAAGTGCAGAAGGGGCCCACACAATTTTAGGTTCGACGCGCAGATAGTCATACCTGTAATTCTGAACGATATTTTCATTCAACTGTTTACCTTCATTGCGTGCTAAAGTCAGTTCCAGAGAAGTCTTCAAATTCCAGTCATATACCCCTTTCGACCCTATGGTATTCAAGGCGTAACTATAAGAGGAATGATTTCTTTCCACAGACGAAAGATAAAAATTACCGTCCTTATAATTACGTTCTGCCATCAGATTATAACGATTGTGGGAATAGGAAGCTGATAAAGTCCAGAAAAATTCCTTGACAGTATTTTTGTATTCCAGATAGCAGGTATAAAGTTGCCGGACGGTTACAGCTACTTTTCCCGTGTGTTTCACCACAGTACGATAATCTTCACGATAATGGAAAGGATAGATATCCTGTATTCCTCCTTCACTCTCGTCCAGGCTGCCTGATAAGGACATTTTCCAACGGGGACTAAACTTATAGCGAAAATAAAGGGAGGGAGCGGCATAAAAACGGGAATAAGATTGCTTTGGAAGACGATTCCACCAGACAGTGGCAGCAGCGGTGAGTAAAAAATCAGTCCTCTCCATTCTATACGGGGAATAGTATAGAAGGAATAACGAGGAGCAGAGTAACTATTCTCCTGTCTCACCGAAGAAAGTTCGCCACGAAAACCACCTGTAAGCTGGTAATTCACTCCATTCTTTTTCCGCATCCCATAAAGGGCGTTATCCGTGTAGGCATTGTCGATGTTCATTTCTTCATATTCCGTAGGGATAGACTCATATGTCTGTCCGGTGACAGTTCGATATGTGTTTTCGTTGATGTTATCAGGCAAATTCAATTCGTCCTACGGTGGATGCAGGTGGCAATCAGTCTGTTATCGGCAGATGACACGGGCAGGTTGCGGTGAATCACTGTCAGTAAAGCAGGAAGATGGGTGTAACGGATATACGACCGGATTCCCCAGGTGTATTTTTCTTTGGTGTAAAGTTGGTTGAAATAATTCTTCAATTCCCATTGTGAATTCTTTATCTTTTGGAAAATAACATTATCACCCGTTATATCCGAAACTCCTGATTTCCATGTTCCTGCAAACGAAAAATTCTCACGAGTGTACCGACTTGCAGCATTATCTTCATAATTTACTTCACCATTCAGACAATCGGTTTTTAAACGGTCATGCCGGTTGGTAGCCGTATGCACCGTATCTTGTGCAAAATAATAGATTTCCTCACTTCCATATTGCCGGGTTGTGCGGTCATGGATATACCCTAACTGAAATCGTAATTGCTTTTCTTCATCCAATCGGTACAGGCGGTTGGCAGAAGCTGTATGCGTTTCATTGAATAACAGCCTTTTTTGCGACAAGGGCATGGCCGGTTCGGGTAAAGGAAGAAAAATGGGAGGATTGCTGTCCGTCACCCGGTCAAAGCCATTGCCGGATGCCAGTTTCTGTTGGTCGGAAAACAGATTCCGGCCTATATTATTTGCCTTGTAAGTATAGACAGTCTGCCGGTTACGACTCAATTGCAGTACATTGAACGAAGCGTCGTAAAGTGCCTTCTCTCCATAACCTCCCCCTGCCATAACGGTATAAATCCATTGGGAACGGACTTCGGGTTTCAATTTCAAATTCAAGGCAACGTCATCCGTAAAGGTCTTGCCACGCAAGGACTTAATGGGTTGGTGTCCTTCAATGACCTCCGCTGCCTGTACGGCATCCGCTTTCAGATTATTATTAATTTGATTATAACGACCGCCACTCACATCCATACCTTCCACATAGAGATTACTGATCACTTTTCCATTATATTTTATAGTTCCATTCTCTTCCACATTGATGCCGGGAAGTTTTTTCAACACATCACTTACATTCCGATCTTTGGAAGATGTAAAACGGGTGAGGTCATATTTCAAGGTATCCTGCCTTCCCCATACGCGCCCCGGACGAATCTGTACTTCTTTCAGCAAGACAGCTTCCTGCTCCAGTTCGATAGTTAACGGACGACTGATAAGTACCGGTATGGTCTTTTTCCTGTAACCCATATAAAATACCGTTATTGTCCTGTCTTTCAAGGATGAAGAGGAAAGTTGAAAACGTCCGTCAGCATCTGTCAAAGTATAGTTGATGATATTGCCATCCCCTCCCTGTTGCAAAGTGACGGTAGCGGATTCCAAAGGCTGACGGGTAACTTTGTCCGTTACCCGTCCCTTTATCGTGTTTTGTGCGTTTGTGTGAATATGAAGCAAAAAGCTCAACAAAGAGAGAATGATTGCTGTTTTCATCTTGTTATTTTTCAGATAATTCTATCGGATTATAAGGTAACTCAAAGTTTTTCAACGTGTTACCTTGCTCATCTTTTACCGTCAATTTTACATTGGGGGCTGTAGAAGTGATAAAGCCTACCGGGTCCTTGGCATAACGCTCATATACCTTATTCAAATCTCTACGACTGATGGATTCAAAACCTTTTCCATTGAAAAGAAGTGGTTTCGGTCCACGGAATTGCTCGATACCTGTACATTCAAATGAATAATGTCGGCGGTCATCCTCAGCCTTTATGATGAGACCTGGCAATCCACAAAGTTTCCAAGGCCCTTCACTTACAGGAATTTCCATCGTGAACCATGCCGTATAACTTCTTCCCCGGAAGTGACCAGTTGCTTTCCGGCAATGATAAGTCAGAATAGTAGCCGTATCGGGTAATAAGGTCCATACCGGTTTTTCATTCTTTTCCTCGCAACGGAAATTACTGGTAGCCAACCGGTCAAGCGTTGTCACCTTTCCCGTAGGATAGTTCTTATAAATCCGATATGTAATACGCCCGTTTCCATAAGCCTTGGCATGTTGCTGCAAGACATCTTGGGACACTTTATTAGCATAGTCGGCGATCAAAGTAGAATCCCGAAGATAAGTAGTGTAACTATAAAATTGCGAACATTTCTTTCCCACTTCCAGCATCATCGTTTCCGAATTGGGCTGACGGTCAGCCTTAGTTGTGTCCTCTACCATCTTCAACTCATACTGGGCACGGAAAACCAATTCATCTATGGGTTCGCTTTTCTTCACATCATCCATAGCGAGAATGGTTATCTGCGCCGTAGCCGGCAATGCCATGATTGCCCAAAATAACAGGTTTGCCAGTTTCTTTTTCATAATCCGAATTGTTTTTAAGTGATGAATTTTATACTGCAAAGCTAGATCCTTCTCTCCTTCCCGATACCACAAAATTATTACTGAAATATTACGCCGATGAAAATACAACCCTCGTGTACATTGCATATCTAAGGATAGCCCGTACCTTTGCTTTAACGAAAAAAAGAAAAGATGGAAAAAGAATAAAAACAGTATGGATACTGACTATCATTACAGCTATACTGATAATAGGCGGTCAAGGCTATTGGCTTCACCACCAATATTGCTATTCAACGAGAACGTTCATGCAGGAACTGCATAAACAAATACTGCAACTGGAAAAAGAAGAAATGAATACACGCTATGACAAACGGACTAACAACCACAAATATACACTGAGCTACAAAATAGAAATGCCGGATTCGGTGAACCAAAACGGCAAAACAACCTGTGTCATTAGTTTTTATAGACAAAAAAGTGAAATTAATAATCTGGATTCATTGATAAAACAGAATGCATTGTTGAATGAGGAAAGTGTTATAGTCCGCGACAGTTTTCGGGTAGAGAACATTTCCAATGAAATTCATATTTGATGCAGCCACACGTTATGGAGCCGAGATGACCCACCCCTTCGATCTGAAATTTTTGATTCACTATTACAAGCCAACCAGATAAAACTGACAAATATCAGACTGATGCAGACTGATTCTATCCTGTGGCATGGAAGCTATACCTCTTCCACCCGATTGTTCAAACCTGAAATGTATATTGTTTATCCTTATAACCCTTTACTTAAACAAGCATTGACGGCATCCATACAGATACCTTTCCCCTCCCTTCTCCAACAAATGGCATGGCAGCTGTTGGGTAGCCTGATATTAGTTCTGCTCTTGGTATTCTGCCTTATCTACCAGATCAAGACCATTTTGAAACAACGGAAAATAGACGAAATGAGAAAAAGCTTTGTAAATACCATGATACATGAACTGAAACGCCCCGTACAAACCTTGAAAATGTGTATTGCCTTTCTCAACAACAAGTCCATGCGTACAGACAAAAGAGCAATGGATGAAGTAGTAAAGGATTCCATGTTTGAACTGGACAATCTTTCTGCCTACCTAGCCAAAGTAAGGGATATGACACGGGCTGACTATGAACACACGCCTCTCCACATCCGTACTTTTGATTTACGGGAAACCGTAAATAAATTAATCCGGCTTACCAATATACCTGCCGATAAACAGGTTACGGTTCATCCGTACTATAAAATGGAATCCACTTTGGTCATCGCCGACCCGGTACATATTGCCAACATCATCAGCAACCTGATAGAGAACGCCATCAAGTACTCCGGTAAAGAAGTCCGGATTGATTTATCCTGTATACAGAAAGGACACACCCTTACTATACAAATAACAGATAACGGAATTGGAATTCCGCCAGCAGAGCAAAGCAAGGTTTTTGATAAGTTTTATCGCGGCAGCCATATACCAGACCGAAATATACCGGGTATCGGACTAGGGCTAAGTTACGTAAAACTTCTCACCGAAGCACACCACGGATACGTATCCTTGACCAGCCAGCCGGGTAAAGGAACGACTTTCAGTATTGTATTACCTCAATAATCATTTCAACAATTCATGTAAGATGAAAACAATCAAAATACTTTTCGCAGATGATGATTTAAAATACTCCATGCTCTTAAAACGTTTTTTGGAAACAGAAGGCTATGAAGTTACTTACGCAGGGAACGGAAACATTGCTTTACAGCAATTTCCCTTAATAAAGCCCGATTTGGTATTGCTTGATATCAATATGCCCGAACTGAACGGCTTTGAGGTAGCGGCAAAAATACGGAAACAAAATCATCAGGTACTTATTTTCTTTCTTTCAGACCGTAGCGATAAAGCGACCGTCTGAAAGGTTTTGATCTGCAGGCCAATGATTATCTAGCAAAGCCTTTTTATCCCGAAGAGCTGTTGGCACGTATCCGTGAACGGTTTCAATGTGTAGACAACAGAATTGAAACAGAAATCTATACATTCGGGAAAAGTACATTCAACTATACCACCAATGAAATAAGGACAGGAAATAACAAGGTACTGATTACTTCCCGACAGGCTGAGATACTCCGAATATTAGCTAAAAACCTCCATGTTCCGTAGACCGGGAAATACTGTTGAAACATGTATGGGGAGCTTCATCCTATGCCAATTCGCTGGCATTGAATGTACAAATAACCTATTTACGAAAAGCGTTGCGCAATGACTCCAGTGTGAAGATAGAATCACTGATGAAGAAAGGATATGTGTTACACATAGAAAAGGATAAGAAAACTCTTTATAGTTCGTCATTCTTCATTTCATTCAGAAAGGCAAACTATAAAGAGTATCAAATTGCCGAAAGCACTCTTTTTTATAATGTATAAGTTCCTTCGACCAGCTTGCCCATCGCCCATACGGCACGGATATTCAAATCCTGGTCAAGAATCAAGATATCGGCATCTTTTCCTTTCTGCAAGGAACCTTTACGGTCATATACTCCCATAAATTTCGAAGGAGTTTCGGAAGCCATACGGACAGCATCCTCCAAAGGAATTTCCGCCTTCTGCACCAAGGTACGGATCAAACGGTCCATGGTGGCCACACTGCCTGCCAATGCTGAACGGTCTGCCAGTTTGCACACACCATCCTCTATGATGACACGAGGATCGAAAGCCACGTTACTGTCACTGGCCGCACATGCCAAAGCATCTGTAATGACACAAGCACGTTCTACACCCTTTATCTTATAAACCAACCGTAAAATGGTAGGTGGTACATGAATGCCATCGGCCACCACTTCCACATTCATATCGTCTATCAGATAAATACTCTCTACTGTTCCTTCATATTTATACTCACGACGCTTGTGAAAACCGGGCATTGCATTATAGAAATGCGTGGCCAGCGTATAACCTGAATCCCATGCAGAACGAATGTCTTCATATTCAGCCTGAGTATGGGCCACAGATGCCACAATCCCTTTTCCCGTAATGTATTTTCCGAACTGCATAGCCCCCGGCAATTCGGGAGCTGCATCCCAACGCTTGATACAATTCCATTTCTCTACAATAGGAATATACTCATTAGGGTCCGGATCTTTAATATTCTCAGGCATTTGTCCACCAGCCATCTTGATGTTCAGATAATGACCTTCCAGGTGCAATCCCAATACCGGACTGTCCGGTTCCGCCATCAACTTGGTACAAGTTTCGGCAGCCGCCTCAATCATCGGTACGGTAGAAGAAGACAATGTTGGAAAAATACTGGTAGTACCATGTTTCATGTGAGCATTAATGGCTGTACGGAAAGCCTCTTCCGTACCTTCCATAAAATCACCGCCACCACCACCATGACAATGGATTTCCACACCACCGGGAACAACATACATACCTTTAGCGTCAATCAGCTCGGCTCCGATAACAGCTAAATCACAATTGGTAACTTCTAAAATCTTATTGTCGCGCATAAGGACAGACCCGTCCTTCAACCAGCCCTGTGGGGTAAGAATCTTTGCGTTAATGATTTGGGTCAACATGATACTATGATAAGTTAGGATTTTTAATTGGCATATTAAATTCGCCAACAAAAATAGCAACTTTTTCACTTTCTGAAACAGATTTCCCCAATTATTTTCTAACTTTTTTAATAAATAAGCCCCGCTTAATAAAATCAAGCGGGGCACAGATAGTGGAAATTGAAACAAATCTTTTTACTTACTTATTAAAACTAGCCTACCTGATTTAAGTCCTTTACCTGTTGCGGTCAGTGTAATTTCTCCCGGTTTATCGGTGCTTTGCACAACAGCAGTCATCATTCCGTTAAACACTTTCATTTGCGGAACATGGAAAAGTTCCAATGAAGTGGGGTCTCCGTTTGCACCGGCACGATAGGTTCCCGCACCTTTTACAGCATACTTGATGAGATGTTGCGCATCGGGACAAAGGTTACCTTCTTTATCCACCACTCTCACCGTGACAAATGACAAGTCCTTGCCATCAGCCTTTATTTCATTGCGATCTGCAACCAATTCTATATGGTCGGGCTTACCTGCCGTATGGATTTCCTTTTCGGCTACAGCATCCCCTTTCTCATTGTATGCAACCACTTTCACGGTTCCCGACTCATACTTTGTATCCATCCACATCAAACGGTAGCGTTTCTGGCGCTTGAAATCTGCTATGGAAGCAGAATCCGCACTATTTTCAGCCGTTACAGTCAAATCCTTGGTACGCTTACCCTGGCTCTTGCCATTGATAAACACTTCTGCAGACGGATAATTGGTATAGACAAAGATCGGGGTCACTTCTCCTTCACGTCCCGGCCATGTCCAATGAGGAAGGATGTGCAGTGTCTCTTCATCTTTGTTCCAATGGCTGCGGTACAAATAGTAACGGTCTTTGGGCAATCCGGCCAAGTCGATTATACCGAACAAAGAAGAATGGCTGGGCCAGTCAGTATAATAAGGAGTCGGTTCGCCCAGATAATCGAAGCCCGTCCATACGAACTCTCCGATCCCCCATGCGTTATCCTCGTGCCAAATCCAGTCGTCTTCCGGCAAATTGGACCAACCACAATGTTCCACATCGTAAGAAGAAGACTGATGATCGTCATATTTCTTCATAGCCTGACGGACAACGGGGAATTTATAGACACCACGCGAACTTACTGTAGAAGCTGTTTCACTACCTAAAATAATCTGCTGAGGCAACTTCTTATAGTTTTCAGGATATTTATGGGGACGATAATTGAAACCGGCCACATCCATAACGGCAGCCATATTATTGTTTACCACGGCATCGGGCGCATCCATACCTTGTGTTACAGGGCGGGTGGGGTCTTCACGATGGCAAATATCCTGCAACATACGCGAGAGTTTCGGACCGTTACTGCCGCTCCACTGATCAGGTACTTCATTACCTGTACACCACATCACAATACTTGGGTTATTACGATAGTGACGAATCAGATTCGTCAAATCCTTATCCACCCATTCATCAAATACTTTATGATATCCATTGGCCATCTTTGCCGATTTCCATTCGTCAAAGGATTCCGCCATCACCATCATACCCATCTCGTCACAAGCCTCCACCAGTCGGGAGCCGGCATATTATGAGAAGTACGGATTGCATTACAGCCCATATCTTTCAGAATACGAATCTGACGACGGATAGCGGCATCATTTACAGCACCTCCCAACGGGCCTAAGTCATGATGGTTACATACTCCTTTGAATTTGGTCAATTTCCATTCAGAAAGAAACA
>ENA-OQEX01000395-OQEX01000395.1-human-gut-metagenome-genome-assembly--contig:-NODE-395-length-23632-cov-4.857477_pt1 | contig 23632 bp, 26 predicted proteins | sample MGYA00242802_ERZ504649 | MGnify/ENA primary metagenome ERZ504649 (study PRJEB26092, sample SAMD00036194) | human gut metagenome | host: Homo sapiens | study: EMG produced TPA metagenomics assembly of...
TGGCGATCTCCTCCCACACCGGCTTGTCCACGCTGTAGTCGTGGCAGCTGGGTCGTAGACCAGGAGCTTCTTCTTCTTTTCCAGACCCGGGTCGGGGATGGGAACGGCGCTCAGCAGAGCTTGGTGTAGGGGTGCAGGGGATGGAGGAACAGCTCTTCAGCCTCTGCCAACTCCACGATGCGGCCCTTGCTGATGACGGCGATGCGGTCCGAGATGAACCGGACGACCGACAGGTCGTGGGCGATGAACAGGTAGGTCAGACCGCGGGACTTCTTCATGCTGTTCAGCAGGTTCAGCACCTGCGCACGGATGGAGACGTCCAGTGCGGAGATGGGCTCATCGGCCACGATGAACTCCGGCTCCATGACCAGCGCACGGGCGATGCCGATACGCTGACGCTGGCCGCCCGAGAACTCGTGGGGGAAGCGGGAGGCGAACTCCGGCAGCAGGCCGACCTCGTGCAGAGCGTTCATGACCTTTTCGTGCAGGTCATCCTGGTCCTTGTACAGGTGGTGGTTCAACAGACCCTCAGCCACGATGTACTCGACCTTGGCGCGCTCGTTCAGAGAGGCCATGGGTCCTGGAAGATCATCTGCACCTTGCGGATGACCTCACGGTCCAGCTCCTTGGAGATCTTGCCGTTGATCTTCTGGCCCTTGAAGAAGATGTCGCCGCCCGAGGTCGGTTGATGCGGCAGATGGCACGGCCAATGGTGGTCTTGCCGGAGCCGGACTCGCCGACCAGCGAGAAGGTCTCGCCCTTGTAGATGTCAAAATTGACGTGGTCCACGGCCACGAACTTCTTTTTGCCGGAGCCAAAGGTGATCTGAAGGTCTTTCAGCTCAATCAGCTTTTCACGCTCAGCCATTTAAGTTGGAACCTCCCATCTTTCCCATTTTCTCACGCAGGTTCTGGATGGAGTGGGGGCGTTCCATCTTGGGAGCCCGGGGGTCCAGATACCAGGTCTTTGCCGCGTGGGTCTCGGACACCTGGAAGAACGGAGGTTCTGCCACGAAGTCGATGGCCAGCGCGTGCTTGTTGCGGGGTGCAAATGCATCGCCCTTGATCTCATTGAACAGGTTCGGCGGCGTACCGTCGATGGTGGGCAGGGCCTCACCCTTGGTACCCAGCTGAGGCAGAGCCTGCAGCAGAGCCAGGTGTAGGGGTGCCATGCGTCGTAGAAGATCTCTTCGACGGTGCCGTACTCGACGATCTGGCCGGCGTACATGACGGCCACGCGGTCTGCCACGTTTGCCACAACGCCCAGGTCATGGGTGATGTAGATAACGGACATGCCCAGCTCCTTCTGCAGGTCACGGATGAGCTGCAGGATCTGTGCCTGAATGGTCACGTCCAGAGCGGTGGTGGGCTCGTCGCAGATGAGGATCTGCGGACGGCAGGCGGCAGCGATGGCGATGACGACACGCTGACGCATACCGCCGGAGAACTCGTGCGGATACTGCTCGTAGCGGCGCTCCGGGTCGGGGATGCCGACCTTGGCCAGCATCTCGATGGCGGCCTTCTTGGCCTCCGCGCCCTTCAGGCCCTGATGGTGCTCGATGCTCTCCTGGATCTGCTTGCCGATTTTCTTCAGCGGGTTCAGGCTGGTCATCGGGTCCTGCATGACCATGGCGATCTTCTTGCCGCGCACGCCCAGCCAGTCCTTCTCGGTGAACTTGGTCATGTCGCGGCCTTCGTACATGATGGAGCCGCCGGTGATCTTACCGTTGACATCCAGCATACCCACGAAGGTCTTGGTGAATACGGACTTGCCCGAGCCGGACTCGCCCACGATGGCCAGCGTCTCGCCGTCATAAAGGTCCAGCGAGCACTTGCGGATCGCGTTCAGCTTCTTGCCGCGCAGGCTAAAGGTGATCTCCACGTCTTTGGCAGAGATGATCGGTTGTCTATCCATTTTTGTGATTTTCTCTCCCATCTGTTAAACGTGGTTGCGCGGGTCAGCAGCATCCGAGAAAGCGTTGCCCATGATATAGAAGGAAATGGAGATGATGGACACGATGGATGCGGGGAAGACCAGCAGGTAAGGATAATCGAGGAAGAAGCCGCGCACCTTGCTCAGGATGAGGCCCAGAGACGGAGTCTCGATGCCCAGACCGATGCCCAGATAGGACAGGGTGGACTCGAGGTTGATGGTGGCGGGGATGCTCAGCGCCATGCGCAGGATGATGACGGAGACCAGATAGGGCAGGATGTTCTTGGTCAGAACGCGCCACAGCGGGGTGCCAAGGCAGCGGGATGCGAGGTTGTACTCGCGGTCACGGAACATGAACACCATGTTGCGGACGCGGCGGGCCATGACCAGCCAGCCGATGGCGATCATCGAGACGGCCATGATGGTGAAGCTCTGGCCGACGACCAGTGCGATCAGGGTCATGTAGATGATGTAAGGCACATTGTCGATGAGGTTGTACAGCTCGGTGAAGAAGCGGTCCAGCTTACGGACATAGCCCCAGATCAGGCCGATGATGACGCCGAGGATGCTCTCGCCCACGGCAACGATGAGGGCCAGACGGATGGACACCTGAGTGGCGTACCACACCTGACACCAGTAGTCGCGGCCGAGGTTGTCGGTGCCGAACCAGTATTCGCTGTTGGGCTTCCGGAAGGCCAGAGAGGAATCCGTCACCAGCGTCTGATAATCGTACTTGCCGATGGCCAGTGCGATGAAGGAGAAGATGACGAGGAACAGGAACAGGATCAGGCAGACGACAGCAGCCTTGTGCTTGAGGAAGTTCTGGATGACAGACCCCCAGTAGCTGTAGTTGGAGTAGCCGACACGCTCGGCTTCCTCCGGAGAGTAATCGACGAAGTAGAACAGTTCGTCCTGCTTCTTGCCCTCAAAATCCGATGCTTTAGCCATCAGCGTGCGGCCTCCTTTCCGGTCAGAGTAATGCGCGGGTCAACCAGCATCATCAGCACGTCGCCCAGGAAAACACCCACGATGCCCAGTGCAGCGTAGAGGATGACCAGAGTCTGGACGACGTTCAGGTCATAGCGCTGGATGGCGTCGGTCAGCAGGGGACCATGCCGGGAACGGAGAAGAACCGCTCCATCAGCAGAGAGCCGCCGACCGTCAGCAGGATGGACTGGGGGATATACTGCACCATGGGGACCATGGCGTTGCGCAGCACGTGCTTGAACATGATCTCGCTGGAGCTCAGGCCCTTGACGCGGGCCAGCTTGATATAATCGCGGGTCAGCTCGTCCACCATGTAGCGGCGGGTCCACAGAGCGTAGCCTGCGATAGACGCCAGCGACAAGCAGACGATGGGCAGCACGCTGGACGGGCCGACATTACGGGTGGAGTACAGCGTGGGGAAACCCAGGTATTTGGAGCCGAAGACCAGCACCAGCGAATAGGAGACCAGAGAAGGCACAGCGTTGACGAAAACGGTGTAGGCCGTGCCGATCCAGTCAAAGACCTTGTCCTTGAAGGCGGTCTGCAGGATGCCCAGCATGATGCCCACCAGCAGCGAGATGCCGGCGGAGATCAGGCCGAGGCGCATGGAGACGCCGAATTTCTTGCCGATGACCTTCACGACGGAAGCGCCATTCTGGATGCGGCGGGAAGTGCCGAAGTCCAGATGGAGCAGGTCGTTGTAGAAGTTCAGCAGCTGGGTGCCGATGGGGTCGGTCAGACCGGCGGCTTCCAGCGCAGCGTATTTCTGCTCTTCGGTAAACTTCATGAGCTGTTCTTCCGTGAAGTAGTAGTCCGTAGGCAGGCAGCGCATCAGCAGAAAGACGATGGTTGCGATCAATAAGATCGTGACGAGCGACTGAGCCAGCCGCTTGACGGTGTATTTTAACATGATAACCAAACCTTTATAAAATAATCATCAGGCTTTGGTTGCTGCATTGAAAGCAGCGGAGAAAGCCTCGTACTCCTCGGTGGTGTAGCCGTCGCCCTGACGGGTCTCCCAGTTGACGGCCTTGTAGTTGCAGGGACCGTACATGGCGTTGATCTTGGTGTACTCGTTGACATGGGTCAGGCACCAGAGCACCTCGTACAGGCAGGGGATGCACAGTGCGTTGTTCAGCATGGAAGCCTCAGCCTTTGCGAATGCGGCATAGCGTGCATCGGTATCGGTGACGATAGCCTTTGCCGCGGTGACCAGATCGGTGAACTCCTGATAATCTGCCAGCAGCTCCTTCTGGTAATCCTGAGGATCCTTCTCAACGGCTGCGATCCAGGAGGTGGTCTGAGCGTAGTAAGCGTTGTCGTCGCTCAGGACTTCCTGACCCAGGAAGTTGACGGGGTCGCCGAAGTCAGCGCCCCAGCCGTTCTGCAGGATGGAGTGCAGCTGGACGTTACGGACTTCCTTATAAACGGAAGAGACATAGTGCCGATGTCCAGCACGACGAAGTCATCGCCCAGGCTGTCGGAGAAGCACTGCTTCAGAACGGTGGCGGTATCCAGAGCATTGGTGTCGCCGCTCTTGATGTAGTGGTAGCAGTGAACGGGGAAGGTGACGCCGATGGCGCTCAGCTCTTCCATGGCCTGCTTCTTCAGGTCAGCGATGTCGCCGCCGTTGTCGCGGAGGCGGATCATGGTCTTGCCGTCGTAAGACTGACTGTCGAAGCCCATCTCCTTGGCGACCAGAGTGGTGTACTCCTCACCCTTGGTGTTGTAGCAGACGCCGGGCATGGTGTAGTAGTCGTTCTCGCACTTCAGGGGGTTGATCTTGTTGGTGCGGGCGTAGTAGTTGGTGAAGTTGATGCCCTTGTAGAAGCACTGACGGAACGCGCGGTTTGCAACAGCCTTGTTCCAGTTCTCGTCCAGATTGCCGTTCTCATCCTTGCGCTGGAAGTTCAGGTGCATCTGGAAGCTGAACTTGGTGGGGCGCTTCTCGCACAGGAACTTGTTGTGCTTGTTGTTGGGGTCGGAGGTGATGGTGGTCAGGTTGGACTCGGTCAGGTCGATGTTATCGACCTCGCCGTTCTCGTACAGCTGCAGGCCCATGGACAGGTCGGGGATCATGGTGATGGTGTGATGCTCGAAACGGGTGCAGTCGTTTGCAGCGTAGTAGTTGGGGTTGGGGATGAAGCTCTTGGTGTTCTGCTGGATGTACTCCTCGATGAGGTACGGACCATTGTACCACATGGTGGAGTAATCGCAGGCACGGAAGCCATCGATGCCCAGCTCCTTGATGAGGTCCTCAGAGGCGGGGTAGAAGCTGTTGTAGGCAGCGACGGTGTCGAAGTAGGGGCAGGGGTTCTTGCAGGTAAAGACCAGAGTGTAGTCGTCCGGTGCCTCGACGCCGACACCGGCAGCCAGCATATCCTCGTAGGTCATGTCGGCGGCAGCGTCGCCCTTGTCCTTGGTCAGGTCGTAGTACTCAGCAGCGCCCACGACGGTCTCAGAGGGCATGGAGGTGTTGAAGGCCTCGTTCTTGAGCGCGTTCAGGACCCACTCAAGACCCACGAGGAAGTCCTTGGAGGTCAGGTGAGACTTGACCTCGCCGTTGACGTCGCACCAATCGACATCGTCGCGCAGGTGGAAGGTCCAGACGGTGGAGTCGTCGTTGTGCTCCCAGCTGGATGCGATGGCGGGGGCTGCCTTGCCGTAGCAGTCGAAGCTCAGCAGGCCGTCCCAGCAGTTGGTGATGACGTTCAGGTCGGAAGCGGACTGGCTGTACAGGAAGTTCCAGGTCTCCAGCTCACGTTTAGAGGTCTCGAAGGAGACGTAATCGGTGATGGCGTCGGCTGCGGGTGCAGCTGCGCCGGAGGCAGCACCGGAGGTGCTGGCAGCAGTGCTGCTGGAAGAACCACCGCAAGCGGCCAGGATGCTTGCAGCGCCCACGACGCCGGAAGCTTGAGGAAGCTGCGGCGGCTGATGGAATGAGACTCAAAATTTGCGTTCATTGTGTTTTCCTCCCAATTATTCTTTCGTGTCTCGGCTCTATGGCGCAGGGTACCTTGCCCTGCCGATTTCCCACTCTTTTACGAGATTATCTGCCCTCCCTGTATTGCCAGAGAATACAAAAGAGCGCAGAAACAGACCCCTCTGTCTGCGCCTGTGCTCCTCCCGTAAAATCCTTAACACGACATATATTGTACCATCGAAATAAATAGTTGTCAATGGAATGGAAATCGCTTTTTCTTCTAAAAGAAAGTCGCACTCTGCATGGAGATGAAATAAATTTACTTTACTGTGATGAAGGGTGACGAAAATAAGATAAACAGGCCCAAAAACAAAAGAACGGGAGCTGTTCTTAATCCAAGAACAGCTCCCGTGTGTGGGATACGGGCCGGAAGCAGGAACTCCCGGCGGAAAAGTTAAGAAAAAGTTAAGATTTTGCGGCGTCGAAAGCTTGGCAAATTCCTCGTATTGAGCGGTGGTGTAGGCGTCCTCGCTGGTCTCCCAGTTGACGTACTTGAGGTTGCAGGGGCCGAACATGGCGTTGATCTTGGTGTACTCGTTGACGTGGGTCAGGCACCAGCGGACATCGTAGTAGCAGGGGACGGCCAGCGAGTTGTTGATCATGTAGGCCTCGGCCTTTGCGAAAGCCTCATAGCGGGCGTCGGTGTCGTCCACGATGGCGTTGGCCGCGTTGACAAGGTCGGTGAACTGTTCAAACTCGTCTACCAGCTCCTTCTGGTAATCGGCGGGATCCTCCGCCACCAGCTGGATGTTGGAGTAGTTGACGGCGTAGTAAGCGTTGGAGTCGTGCAGGATCTCCTGCCCCACAAAGTTGACGGGGTCGCCGAAGTCTGCGCCCCAGCCGTTGATGACGAAGCCGTGGAGCTTGGGGATGCGGACTTCCTTTGCAAGGCTGGAAACGTAGGTGCCGAGGTCCAGCTGGATGAAGTCGTCGCCGAAGCTGTCGATGAAGCACTGCTTCAGAACCGTGGCGTTGTCCTGAGCCACGGTGTTGCCGGCCACGAAGAAGAAGGGAGCCTTGACCGGGAAGGTGACGCCGATGGCGGTCAGCTCATCCATGGCCTGCTTCTTGAGGGCGGCGATGGAGTCGGCGGTGGACTTGCGCAGATGGACCATGGTCTTGCCGTCATACTTCTCGCCGTCGATGCCCAGCTCCTTGGCCACCAGGTCAACATAATCGGTGCCTTTGGAGTTGTAGCAGACGCCCTTCATGGTATAGTAGTTGTTCTCACACTTGAGGGGGTTGATCTTGTTGAAGCGTGCGTAGTAGGGAATGAGGTTCAGGCCCTCCTGGAAGCAGCGGCGGAATGCCCGGTTAGCCACGGCCTTGTTCCAGTTCTCGTTGGGGGTGCCGTCGGTGTTGAGGCAGTAGAAGTTGAAATGGAAGTCGTAGGCGTACTTGGTGGGGCGCTTCTCACAGAGCTGGTCGTTGTAGGCGTTGGAAGTGTCGGAGGTGATGGTGGTCAGGGTGCTCTCGCTCAGCTCCAGTTCGTCCAGCTCACGGTTCTGATACAGCTGGTAGCCCACGGTCAGGTCGGTGATCATGCTCAGGGACACGCGCTCGAAGCGGCTGCACTCGTCAGCTGCATAATAATGGGGGTTCGGGATGAACCGCTTGGAGTTGTCGGAGACGAATTCCTCGATGAGGTAGGGGCCGCAGCACCACTGCTGGGTGTAGTCCACGCCGCGGAAGCCCTCGACACCCAGCTTTTCCACCAGAGCCGGGGGTGCCGGATAGCAGCAGACGTAGGAAGCCACGGTGTCGAAGTAGGGGCAGGGGTTCAGGCAGGTGTAGACGACGGTGTAGTCGTCCGGCGCGTCGATGCCGACGCTGCGGCCAGCATATCGTCGCAGGTCAGGGCCGCGGCGGCTGCGTCGTCCATCGCATAGGTCTTGTCGTAATAGTCGCTGCGCCCACGACGGTGGTGGAGGGCATGGAGGTGTTGGAGGCCTGATTCTTCTTTGCGTTCAGCACCCACTCGAAGCCCACGAGGAAATCTTTGCTGGTCAGGTGGTCCTGCACCTCGCCGTTCATGTCCACCCAGTCCACATCGTCACGGAGGTGGAAGGTCCAGACAGTGGAGTCCTCGTTGTGCTCCCAGCTCTTAGCCAGAGCAGGCACCGGCTTGCCGTAGTTGTCGAAGCTGATAAGACCGTCGATGATGTTGGTCGTCACGTTGAAGTCGATGGCCTGCTGGCTGTAGAGGATATTCCAGCTCTCGATCTCACGGCCGGAAGTCTCGTAAGTAAACAGCTCGCTCAGGCCCTTGCCGGAAGCAGCTGCACCGGAAGAAGCCGACGAAGCGCTGGCTGCGGTGCCGGAAGAAGAGCCGCCGCAGCCAGCCAGCAGACCGGCTGCGCCAACAGCGCCGGCACCCTTGAGGAAGCTGCGGCGGGTGATGGTGTAAGACTCAAAATCGTGGTACATATTCTTTCCCTCCTGTAATGACTGGTACGGTCCTGCGTTTCCCAAATCCCTATCCTGTCCATACTGCTTTACCTAAAAAAGGATACAAAAAGGGCGCAGAGACAGATTTTATTGATCTGTTTCTGCGCCATTGCAGAACCCGTATCGATTGCAAATATTCTATCATCCCACAGGCGGGAAGTCAAGAAAAACCACGCTGGTACGGATTGAATTTTATTGATTCAGCAAACACATAAAAATGAAAAGATTTCATGTGCTGACTGAAATAGAATGACTTTTACGTCTGCTTAGCCCTGAATAGCAGCGTCGAAAGCCTTGGCAAACTGCTCGTACTGGACGGTGGTGTAGGCTTCCTCGGAAGTCTCCCAGTTGACAGCCTTGTAGTTGCAGCCGCCGTACATGGCGTTGATCTTGCTGTACTCGTTGGCGTGGGTCAGGGACCATGCGATGTCGTAGTAGGTGGGGCTGACCAGCACGTTCTCCAGCAGATAGGCCTCAGCCTTGGCGAAGGCCTCGTAGCGGGCGTCGGTGTCGTTGACGATGGCGTTGGCGGCATTGACCAGATCGGTGTACTGCTCGAAAGCATCCATCAGGTCCTTCTGGTAGTCGGCAGGAGCCTCAGCCACCCGGGCGATGTTGGAGTAGTAGTGTGAGTAGAAAGCATTGTCGTCGTGGAGGGTCTCCTGACCGAGGAAGTTGACGGGGTCGCCGAAGTCGGCGCTCCAGCCGTTGATGACAAAGCTCTGGAGCTGAGGAGTGCGGACCTCCTGGGTCAGGCTGGAAACGTAGGTCTGGACGTCCAGCTTGATGAAGTCGTCGCCGAAGCTGTCGGAGAAGCACTGCTTGAGGATGGTGGCGTTGTCCAGTGCAGAGGTGCTGCTGGCGATGATGAAGTAGGTGGCCTTGACGGGGAAGGTGACGCCGATGGCGCTCAGCTCCTCCATGGCCTGCTTCTTCAGGGCGGAGATGTCGCCGCCGTTGGCACGCAGGCGATCATGGTCTCGCCGTCGTACTTCTCAGCGTCGAAGCCCATCTCCTTGGCCACCAGAGTGGTGTACTCAACGCCCTGCGTGTTGTAGCACAGGCCCTTCATGGTGTAGTAGTCGTTCTCGCACTTCAGGGGGTTGATCTTGTTGTAGCGGGAGAACCATGCCTTCAGGTTCAGGCCGCGGTAGAAGCACTGACGGAAAGCAGTATTGGCGATGGCCTTGTTCCAGTTCACATCGGGGGTGCCGTCGGCGTTGTTCTTCTGGTAGTTGAAGTGCATGGCGTAGGCAGTGGGGCGGGCGCGCTTCTCACAGAGCTGGCTGTTGTACTCGTTGTTGGGGTCGGAGGTGATGGTGGTGATGGTGCTCTCGTTCAGGTCCATCTCGTCCAGCTCGCGGTTCTGGTAGAGCTGGAATGCGATGGCCTGATCGGAGATCATGGTCACGGTCATACGCTCGAAGCGGCTGACGTTGGCAGCATTGTAGTAGTGGGGGTTGGGGATATAGCTCTTGGTGTTGCCCTGGATATACTCCTTGACGATATAGGGGCCGCAGTACCACATGTTGGTGTTATCGCAGCCACGGAAGGTCTCGATGCCCAGCTCGTCGATCAGCGCCTGAGAGGCGGGGTAGAAGCTGGTGTAGGAGGCCACGGTATCAAAGTAGGGGCAGGGGTCCTTGCAGGTGAACACCAGAGTGTAGTCGTCGGGAGCCTCGATGCCCACGCCTGCGTCCAGCATATCCTGATAGTGCAGGTCGGCGGCGGCAGCGCCCATATCCTTGGTCTTCTCGTAGTACTCCTCAGCGCCCACGATGTACAGGGTGGGCATGGAGGTATTGTTGGCCTCGTTCTTGGAGGCGTTCAGCACCCACTCCAGACCGACCAGAAAATCGGTGGCGGTGATGTGCTCCTTCACCTCGCCGTTGCAGTCCACCCAGTCCACATCGTCGCGCAGGTGGAAGGTCCAGACGGTGGAGTCCTCGTTGGCCTCCCAGCTGGTGGCGATGGCGGGTACCAGCTTGCCGTAGCAGTCGAAGCTCATCAGGCCGTCCCACAGGTTGGTGACGACGTTGGCGTCGGTGAGGGTCTGGCTGTACAGCAGGTTCCAGCTCTCGATCTCACGGTTGGCAGACTCCCAGGAGATGTACTCCTTGAGGGGGGTGGCACCGGTGGAGTTGGGGGCCTGTGCGCCGGAAGCAGCCGTGCTGCCGGCGTTGTTGGACTTGCTGCCGCCGCAGGCGGACAGCAGGCCGGCGGCACCCACGACGCCTGCGCCTTCAGGAAGCTGCGGCGGGTGATGTTGCGGGACTCAAAATCGATGTTCATTGAGATACGCTCCTCCGAGATATTATTTTCCTTTTTCCTATCCTAAATGCAAAAAACGGCGCGCTCCGGGTGCCAAAAACGCACAAAGCGCCCGGGACTGCACCTTTCGTATTCTAACATTCTGGGCAAAAGAAGTCAATGACATACAGCGCTGAAATAGAAACAAAATGGTAACGGATGCTTTTTTCTGAAAAATTGCGGCAAAAAACGGTAAAGAATGGAAAGAAGTCGTACCTTTACAAGATGATGGATGGATACAACGAAAGTCGGAAAACGCAAAGCGGCTATCTTTTTTCATAAAATCATGCTACAATACTACTGAATGAACCCTATATTAAGGAGTACACGGATGAAAAAGCTGGTTTCGATGTATCAAAAATATATGTTCCGCCCCATTCTGTATAAATCCGTCACCCGGGTGTCGGTGGTGGCCGTGCTGATGCTGCTGTGGGACCGCTACGTCAGCGACGGCACGTTTACCATGTGGCAGGCCCCGGCCCTGCTGCTGGGCGTCGTGCTGCTGATGTGGGCATGGGTGAACTACCTGCGTCTGGACGGTGTGACCATCCATCATCTGGGCGAAGAGTTTAAGGATATGGGCAAAAAGAAGAAGCTCCACTCCACCAAGTCCATCGTGGACTTTGCCGATGAGCGCATCGTCTCCTTCGAGGAGCTGGAACCGGAAGAGCGCACCTACTGCAGCATGCTCTCGAATCTCATCCTGGGCGGGGCGCTGCTCATCATCGGCCTCATCGCAGGCGCAGTGTGAGGGCAGCGGACATGGCAGAAAAAAGCGAAAAACAGCTGGTGGTGGGCATCCTTGCCCATGTGGACTCCGGCAAGACCACCCTCTCCGAGGCGATGCTCTACCGCGCGGGCAGCATCCGCAAGCTGGGCCGGGTGGATAACAAAGATGCCTTCCTCGACACCGACACGCTGGAAAAGGCGCGTGGGATCACCATCTTTCCAAGCAGGCCCTGCTGAAAACGGGAAGTACGAGTATCACCCTGCTGGACACCCCCGGCCATGTGGACTTTTCCACCGAGACGGAGCGCACGTTGCAGGTGCTCGACTACGCAGTGCTGGTCATCAGCGGCACCGACGGCGTCCAGAGCCATACCGAGACGCTCTGGCGTCTGCTGCGGCGGTATCATATCCCGGCCTTCGTGTTCATCAATAAAATGGACCTGCCCGGCCCGGGCAAAGAGGCGCTGCTGAGCCAGCTTTCCCACCGTCTGGGCGACGGATTCGTGGATTTTGGCGCAGAGCAGGCCGAACGGGACGAGGCGCTGGCCCTCTGCGACGAGCGCCTGATGGAAAAGATGCTGGACGCGGGCAGCCTGACGGCGGAGGACATCATCCCGGCCGTCGCCCGGCGGCACGTCTTTCCCTGCTGGTTTGGCGTGGCCCTGCAGAGGGAGAATGCCGGCGGCTTACAGGGTGTGGACGAGCTGCTGGCCGGCCTCGACGAATACACCCGCGCCGCCCCGGCGCTGGAAGCTTTCGGCGCGCGGGTGTTCAAAGTCTCGCAGGATGAGCGGGGCGAGCGGCTGACCTGGCTGCGCGTCACCGGCGGTGAGCTGAAAGTCAAAGCCCAGCTCACCGGCGAAGCGGACGGCGAGCCCTGGGCCGAAAAGGCCAACCAGCTGCGGCTTTACTCCGGCGCAAAATATACGCTGGCAGAGGCCATCGGCCCGGGGCAGGTCTGCGCCGTCACCGGACTGACCCGGGCGAAGCCCGGCACCGGCCTCGGGGCCGAGCGGGACAGTGACCTCCCGGTGCTGGAACCTGTCCTGAGCTATCGGGTGTGTCTGCCCGAGGGCGCGGACGTTCATGCCGCATTGGGCAAGCTCCACCGTCTGGAAGAGGAAGAACCTCAGCTCCATGTCGTCTGGAACGAGACGCTGGGCGAGATACACGTCCAGCTCATGGGCGAGATTCAGCTCGAGGTGCTCAAGAGCCTGCTGGCCGAGCGGTACGGGCTGGACGTGGAGTTCGACTCCGGCGGCATATTATATAAGGAAACCATCACCGAGGCCATCGAGGGCGTGGGCCATTATGAGCCTCTGCGCCACTATGCCGAGGTGCATCTGAAGCTCGAGCCGCTGCCCCGGGGCAGCGGGATGCAGTTTGCCGCCGACTGCCGGGAGGAAGAGCTGGACAAAAACTGGCAGCGCCTCGTGCTGACCCATCTGGAAGAAAAGCAGCACCTCGGCGTCCTCATCGGCGCGCCGCTGACGGATATGAAGATCACCCTCATCGCGGGCCGCGCCCATCTCAAGCACACCGAGGGCGGCGACTTCCGGCAGGCCACCTACCGCGCCGTGCGGCAGGGCCTCATGATGGCAAACCAAATCAAAAAGACCCAGCTCCTCGAGCCGTGGTATTCCTTCCGGCTGGAAGTGCCTGCGGAGAACATTGGCCGCGCCATGAGCGATGTCCAGCGGATGGAGGCAGCTTTGACCCGCCCGAGACGGCACCGGACGGCCAGACCGCCGCCCTCACCGGTTTTGCACCGGTGGCTGCCATGCGCAGCTACCCCATGGAGGTGGTCAGCTACACCCGGGGCAGGGGACACCTGAACCTGACGCTGGACGCTACCGCCCCTGCCACAATGCGGCGGAGGTCATCGAGGCAGTGGACTATGAGCCGGAACACGACCTGGACAACCCCGCCGACTCGGTGTTCTGCTCCCATGGCGCTGGCTTTGTGGTGCCGTGGGAGCAGGTGCGCAGCCATATGCACGTGGACAGCGGCTGGGGCCGCACCGCCCCGGCAGCAGAAGAAACAGCGGCCCGTCCCCGCCGGATGGCGGCTTACCGCGCTACGCTGGAAGAGGATGCCGAACTGCTGAAAATTTTTGAGCGCACCTACGGCCCCATCAAACGGGACCCGCTGGCGGCGTTCCGCCCGGTACAGAAGCGGGAGCGGCCCGATTTCGCCGCCGAGCAGTGGAGATCGCCCCCGAATACCTGCTGGTGGATGGCTACAACATCATCTTTGGGTGGGATGAGCTGAACGCCCTCTCCAAGGAGAGCCTCGACGCCGCCCGTCACCGGCTGATGGACATTCTCTGCAACTATCAGGGCTTCAAGAAGTGCGTCCTCATCCTCGTGTTCGATGCCTACCGTGTGCCGGGCAGTCCCGGCAGCATCGAGCAGTACCACAACATCCACGTCGTCTACACCAAAGAGGCCGAGACGGCGGATATGTTCATCGAGCGGGTCACCCACGAGATCGGCAAAAACCGCCGGGTCCGGGTGGCGACCTCCGACGGCATGGAACAGGTCATCATTCTGGGCCACGGCGCCCTCCGCGTCTCGGCCCGGATGTTCCACGAAGAGGTGCAGGACGTGGAAAAAGAGATAAGGCGCTGCATTCAGGGGGAGGCGTGAGCATGGCACCCGAAATTACGGCTGAATTTGTCTGGTCACACATCCCAAAACGCTCGAGGGAGAGCAACAAGGGCAGCTTCGGCGCGGTGCTGGCTGTGGCGGGAAGCGCCTGCTACCGCGGTGCGGCGTCGCTGACCGTCGAGGGCGCTCTGCGCACCGGCGCGGGCATCGTCACGCTGGCCAGTGTTGAACCGGTGCTGGCGGCGGTGTCGGCACGCCTGCCGGAATGCTGTCTCTGCCCCTGTGAGCCGGGGCAGAAGGGGGCATCTCCCCCCAGAGCATCCCCCGCATCCTCCGGCAGAAGGCCGCCGTCCTGCTCATCGGGCCGGGACTGGGCTATCTTGCCCAGAGCACGGCTCGCGCCGCCGAGACGCGGACGCTGGTGAAGAAGCTGCTCACCGGCTTTTCGGGCAGTGCGGTGCTGGATGCCGATGGCCTCAACGCCGCCGCCAGCCTCATGAACGCGGGTGAAGAGCTGCCGCGCCCGGCCAAAGAGCTGATTTTGACGCCCCACCCGGGGGAGATGTCCCGGCTGACGGGGCTTTCGGTGGAGGCCGTTCAGGCCGACCGGGAGGGTGTCGCCCGGCGGTATGCCGCTCAGTGGAATGCGGTGGTGGTGCTGAAAGGGGCGCGGACCGTGGTCGCCGCCCCGGATGGCCGCGTCTGCGTCAACCCCACCGGCAATCCCGGTCTTGCCCGGGGCGGGAGCGGCGATGTGCTGGCCGGTATGATGTCGGCCCTGCTGGCCTGCGGTCTGTCCGCCTGCGAAGCCGCCGCCTGTGCGGTCTGGCTCCACGGTGCCGCCGCTGACCGTGCCGCCCGCCAAAAAGGCGAGTACGGGATGCTCCCGCAGGATATTTTCGTACAGCTGGGGCAGATGTTTGCGGAAAATGACCGTTGAAATGTGAAAAACAAAATGCAGAATCCATAAAATTTTGCACTGATTTCCGTCGATAGATACAAAAGAGGTGTTGAATATGGTTGAAAAGTTGGAAAAAATCATTTCGCAGAGCCAGAGCATCGTCTTTTTCGGTGGTGCGGGCGTGTCCACCGAGAGCGGCATCCCGGACTTCCGCAGCGTGGACGGCCTCTACCATCAAAAATACGATTACCCGCCCGAGACGATCTTGAGCCACACCTTCTGGGAAGAGCGCCCCGAGGAGTTCTACCGCTTCTACCGCGATAAGCTCATCGTCAAGGGAGCAAAGCCCAACGCGGCGCATCTGCGTCTGGCAAAGCTCGAGCGGGAGGGCAGGCTGAAAGCCGTCATCACCCAGAACATCGACGGCCTCCATCAGGCGGCAGGCTCCAAGACGGTGTACGAGCTCCACGGCAGCACCCTGCGCAACTACTGCGTCAAGTGCGGCGCGTTCTACGATGTGGACTTCATCGCCAACAGCACCGGTGTGCCGCGCTGCCCCAGATGCGGCGGTATCATCAAGCCGGACGTCGTCCTCTACGAAGAGGGGCTGGATGAGCAGGTATTGTCCGGCGCTGTCTCGGCCATCCGCCGCGCTGATACCCTCATCATCGGCGGTACCAGCCTTGTGGTCTACCCGGCGGCGGGACTCATCCGGTACTTCCGGGGCGACCACCTCGTGGTCATCAATATGCAGCCCACCAATGCGGACGCCGAGGCCGATCTGTGCATTGCAAAGCCCATCGGACAGGTGCTCAGCGAGGATGTTGTAGTGGAGGAGTGAAGCATGGGAGCTCCGGCAGTGCCGGAGGCTCCCATTTTGTCTGTAAAGTTATCAGTCGATGGTCGTCTTTGTCCGTCCAACACCCAGCACGGCGGTGGAGATCTTCTTCCAGCTGTTGCAGCCGCAGACGCCGTCGGCGCGCAGACTGGTGCGCCGCTGGAAGCCCTTGAGGGCTTCTTCCGTCCGGCTGCCGAAAATGCCGTCGATGCGGTTCCCGGTCTGGTAGCCCAGCGTCGAGAGGGCGTCTTGGAGGATCATGACGTAGCAGCCCCGGCTGCCCCGGCGGAGGGTGGGGTAGCCTGCGTGGTGCCTCTGCAGGCGGGCGTGCCGTAGCGCCGGTCGAAGTGGACCCATGTGGGGGTCTGGCTCAGCGGCTCGACATAGCCCCACGCCCCGGTGGAGCGGGCGGCGTTGTAGATGGCGGTGCGCTGGGTCCGGCTGAAGCTCTGCCCCACGTCGAAGGCCACGCCGGCATAGTGTTGGCTGCGGGTGCCGTGGCCTCCCTCCCAGATGCGGCGGAAGGCGTATCCCACCGGGATGCCCCTGCCGTATTTGCGGCGGGTGAGGTTCCACGCTTCCATTGCCGCGATGGTCGTCCAGAGCACCGGGCTGTTCGATTTGCCCCGGAACTCCCGCACGGTCAGAGTCCTGCCGGTGCTGTAGGGCATGGGGTCGTTCTCGCGCAGGCTCGAATAGGTGTAGACTCTGTTCTCGTAGGCGTCATAGACCAGTAAGCGTGCCATCTCTCATCCCTCCTCGGTGCAGCTGTCGCAGGCAGTATGGCTCTGGGCGCGGAGTGCGGCCCAGGTGGGCCGGTCCACGACGCCGTTCGGCTCAAGGCCCGCCCGCTGCTGCGTGTCTTTTACAGCGGCGGTGTCCTCCGGGCCGAAGATAGCGTTGTCGGCGACGTAGTCCTCCTCGCAGTAGAGCTGGGAGCGGTCATTGAGCCAGCCCTCGATGAGGCGGACATCAGCGCCCACGCTGCCCTCCTTCATGGCCCGGTCCGGGTAGTCCGGCCCCTGCCCGGGATGCCGGTCGGGGTTGGGGGTGAAGGCCGCCAGCTGTAAGCTCAGGGCTTCCACTGCTGTCCACGTCTCGGCGTCTGCCACGCCGGTGGCGGGCAGGCCAGAAGCTCCTGCGCGCTGGCGGTGGCGTTCGCGGTCTCCTGTGTGTACTGGCTGGAAAGCGCGGGGGACGCCACACTGTCGTAGTAGTAGGCGATGCGCTGCAAAAGCAGGGTGTAGTAGAGCACGGCGCTGCTGTCGGTGCCGACGGTGAGCGGTGTGCCGGGGTAGGGGAGACGCTTGAGGGTGACCACCGGCCCGGACGAGCGGAGGGCCGACGCTTTGCCGTAGAGCGAATCCCATGTCTTCCGGCCTACGATGCCGTCCACCGTCAGCCCGGCGAACCGCTGGTAGGCCCGCACGGCGGCCTCGGTGGCCGCGCCGAAACGGCCGTCGATGGAGACAGAGGGGATGCTGCTCTGGTAGGCGCTCATGAGGTAGAGATAGAATTGCAGCTCCCGGACGGCGGTGCCGGTGGAGCCATTGCGCAGCACGCCCGGGTACTCGCCGGGCCGCAGGCTGGGCGAAAGCAGGCGGTTGGCAATGTCGTTGTAGACTTCGTAGAGCTTGTTCCATGTCGTCCGGCCCACGACGCCGTCGCTGGTGAGGCCGAAGTAGGTCTGGAACCGCCGCACGGCCGCTGCGGTAGACGAGCCGAAGATGCCGTCCACGGTGACATTGTTGAGACTGGAATAGACCGTCCGCGCGATCTTCAGCCAGAACTGCACCAGCCGGACGTTCTGGCCGCTGCTGCCCTGGCGCAGGGCGGTGCCGGGGTAGGCGTTGGGGATGCCGTTGTCGGACTGGATGCTGCGGAACTGGTCGTACAGCTCGGTCCATGTGGTGCGGCCCACGATGCCGTCCACCGTCAGGCCGTAGCGCCGCTGGAACGCCCGGACAGCCGCCGCTGTGCCGCTGCCGTAGACGCCGTCCACCGTGACAGAGGGAATGCTGCTCTCATACTGAGCCAGCGTACTCAGCCAGAACTGCATCTGCTCTACTTTGCTGCCGGTGGAGCCCTGTTTGAGGACGCTGCTGCCGAAGTTCCATGAGCCGTCCGAGAGGGTGCCGCTGAAGGTCTCGCCTTCACTGGTCAGCTCGGCGAGGTCCTTCACCGAGACATAGATATAGCTGATCTTATACCAGGTGCTGCGGCCCACCACGCCGTCGGCGGTGAGATTGAACTGCTTCTGGAACTTTTTGACCGTCTCGGTCATCTTGCGGCCGAAGATGCCGTCCACCGTCAGCAGGCCGAGGAAGGGGTAGTCCTTGGTGATGCGGTTGAGCTGCCGCTGCAGGGTGAACACCGCCGCTCCGGTGCTGCCCTGCCGCAGAGGCTCCCGGGGTAGCTCTGGGGGATGGACTGGATGTTGTTGGTGCGGATGATCTCGATGTTGCTGCCGTAGTAGTATTTGAGGATGCTCAGTGCGCTGCGGCCCTGATTGGCCAGCGTGACGGTCCCCCACTGCTTGAGGCCGGGCAGGTGACGGATTTGCCGTCGCAATATTCAGCGTAGTAGGGGTTCACGGTGCCGGTCTTGCGGATATAGGTGTTGAAGATGTCGTCCGTCAGCCGCACCATGACATCGAACACCGTCCGGCCATGGACGTAGTATTGGTCGTAGCTGGTGGAGTTGGTGATGTTGAAAGTGTAGCCTTGCTGGGGTACCACTCGGTGTAGATGCGGTTGAGAGCCAGCGAGATCTGGCAGTGGATGTTGGCCCGCAGGGCCTGCTCGGGCCACGGGGAGCAAAATAACCCAACAGACCAAAGCTGCCTTTTTGTCAAGGGATAATAATAGAAAATAAGCAGGATTCACAAGCATGAACCCTTGAAATGCTTCTGTTATAATGTTACATATACATACTGTATGCGTTGGTATATATACTGTTCAAAAAAGCTGCATCGACTGGCGCAAAGAAATCGGACACGCGCTGCTTTTATGAATCAACATATGAAATTTTATTGAAAATCCATCATGGCGGTGGTAAAATAATCCTATAGTTCTGTCATGCTGTATCGATGCCTTTTTGTGGTATTCGGGAGTGCAGAACGGCAGCTGCCCAAGAGTTGTGAGGAGAACGATTTGATGAACAAAAGAACATTGCGCCGCCTTCTTTCTGCGTTTGCGGCATTGGTGATAGGTCTATCTGTGCTGACCGGCTGCGGAACAAAAACCGCCGAAAATGTGGAAAAGCAGGAGGATGCTCAGACCATTCAGGTGTATCTGTGGACGAATAACCTGTACGAAACCTATGCGCCTTATATCCAGTCCCAGCTGCCGGATGTAAATATTGAATTCATCGTGGGCAACAACGATTTGGATTTTTACAAGTTTTTGCAGGAGAACGGCGGTCTGCCGGATATCATCACCTGCTGCCGCTTCTCGCTGCACGATGCGGCTCCCTTGAAGGACAGCCTGATGAACCTTGCCTTGACCAACGAAGCGGGCGCTGTGTACAACACCTACCTCAACAGCTTCAAAAACGAGGACGGCAGCGTGAACTGGCTGCCGGTCTGCGCGGATGCCCACGGCTTTGTGGTCAACCGCGGCCTTTTTGAGCAGTACGGTATCCCCCTGCCCACCGATTACGAGAGCTTCATTTCGGCCTGTCAGGCGTTTGAGAAGGTGGGCATCCGCGGCTTTACCGCCGATTACACCTACGACTACACCTGCATGGAAACGCTGCAGGGGCTTTCCGCTGCCGAGCTTACCACGACTGATGGGCGCAAGTGGCGCACTGCTTACAGCGACCCTGCCAGCACCGCACGGGTGGGTCTGGACGACACCGTGTGGCCGGGGGTGTTTGAGCGGATGGCGCAGTTCATTCAGGATACCCACCTCACAGCGGATGACCTCGAGAACACCTACGATGACGTGACCGGGATGTTCCGGAACGGAGAAGCTGCCATGTACTTTGGCAGCTCCGCCGGTGTCAAGGTGTTTCAGGATGAGGGCATCGACACGACCTTCCTGCCCTTCTTCAGCCAGAACGGCGAAAAGTGGATCATGACCACCCCCTATTTCCAGATCGCTCTGAACCGTGACCTCGAGCAGGACACCGCGCGCCGCGAAAAAGCCATGAAGGTGCTGAACGTCATGCTCTCCGAGGAGGCGCAGAGCCGCATCGTTGCCGACGGGCAGGACCTGCTGAGCTACAGCCAGAACGTCCCTCTGCGCCTGACCGAGTACATGAAGGACGTGCGCGATGTGGTGGAAGAAAACCATATGTATATCCGCATCGCCTCCAACGATTTCTTTGCCGTCTCCAAGGACGTTGTCTCCAAAATGATCGCGGGCGAGTACACGGCACAGCAGGCTTATCGCGCGTTCAATGCCCAGCTTCTTGCCGAAGAAACGCCTGCCGATGACGAGATCGTGCTGACCTCCGGGAAGAGCTGCTCCAATGTCTTCCACGCAAACGGCGGCAGCGCCTCCTTCTCCGTTATGGCGAACACGCTGCGGGGCGTTTATGGCACCGATGTGCTGCTTGCCACCGCAAACAGCTTTACCGGCAGTGTGCTGCAGGCAGATTATAACAAGAAAATGGCCGCTTCCATGATCATGCCCAACGGTCTGATGTCCCGCCAGCGCACTATGACCGGCGCAGAGCTGAAGGAGACCGTCCGCGCCTTTGTGGAGGGCTGCGAGGGAGGGTTTGTGCCCTTCAACCGCGGTTCTCTGCCGGTGGTCAGCGGCATTGCGTGGAGGTCAAAGAGGCAGGCGGCAGCTATACCCTGACCGGCATCACCCGGAACGGACAGCCGCTGGGGGACGACGACACCGTTACCGTGACCTGTCTGGCAGCGGAAAATCAGATGGAAGCGCTGCTTGCGAGCGAAAGCGGCAGGTCTTTGGACGGAGATACATGGGTAAAAAACAGATGGCGCGATCATCTCTCCGGCGGCGGCGCAGCGCTTGCAGAGCCTGAAAACTACATGACACTGAGGTAAGCGGGATGGAAGACGAAAAGCACGAATCCAAACGAAACTGTCATCCCCGGCAAAAATGGCTCCCTGTTGCGGCGATCCTTCTTCTGGTCTTGCTGATAGCAGGTTTTAGCGTTCGGTACATCTCATTTGTGTCCCAGACCATCTATCAGGAAAGCACCTCGCATCTGGAAGAGGTGCTGCATAAATCCAATAATATGCTGAAAGAGATGGTACGCAAGAACCTGACCTATCTTCATCTGTACAACGGCTTTCTGGAAACTACCTCGGATGAGGCCGAAATACAGGCGTATATCGGGGCGGCACAGCAGGAGGCTGGGTTTGCCGAATTCTACTTTCTTACCTATGACGGCAACTACATGACCGTGACCGGGGAGACCGGCTATCTTGGCCTGCAGACCAATCTGGACGAAAGGCTCGCTCACGATGAGGATGTCGTCGTGAACACGGCGCTGCCCGGCAAGCCCCAGATGCTTGCGTTCATCTGTCCCGAAACGCAGGGCAGCTACCGGGGCTTTGCCTACGATGCCGTTGCCATCTCTTATTATAATGATGCGGTGCTTAGATTGCTGGACAGCTCTGCCTTTGAGGGCAATGCCAGCAACTATGTCATCTACTCGGATGGGCGGGTGGTCATCGACAATTCTGTAAACCGCAAGGAGACCATTTATAATTTCATTGCGATGCTGCGCGACCATTCCGATCTTTCCGAGGCGCAGATCCTGGATCTGTCCAATGCCTTTGCACAGGGCAGCAGCGGAAACCTGAGGGTCAAACTGGGCGACGTCAGCTATTATCTGGTTTACGAGGGTACTGCTGTCCAGAGCTGGACGATGGTGGGGCTTGTCCCGGTCAAAATCGTCAATGCCAATCTGGATAAGCTGTGGTTCCATACAGTGCAGATCGCAGCGGGCATCGCCGCAGTCTTGCGGTGCTGGCCATTCTGCTCATTGTGCGCAGAAGCCATACAACCCTGCGCCGGAAGAATACCGAGATCTCGTACCGGGACGAGCTGTTCCAGAAGCTTTCGCGTAACGTGGATGATGTTTTCCTGATGGTGGACGCAGAGACCTCCAAGGCGGATTATGTCAGCCCGAACATTGAGCGGCTGCTGGGCATCCCGTGGAGAGAAGTCCGGCAAAATGCCTTCGCGCTGGACAAGCTGGGCGCCCCGGAGCAGGGCGAAAGCCTTCTGGATGGGCTTCTCAGCGGGCAGCAGCGGGAATGGGATCTCGAGTTTGAGCATCTGGAAACCAAAGAGCGCCGCTGGTTCCATAACATCGCCATAGGCAGCGAGGTGGAGGGCAGGACCAAATACATCCTTGTCATGTCCGACCGCACCGCCGACAAACAGGTGAATCAGGCGCTTTCGGATGCCGTTGCCGCCGCCGAGACTGCAACCGCGCCAAGAGCACCTTCCTTTCCAATATGTCCCACGACATCCGCACCCCCATGAACGCCATCATCGGCTTTACCACACTGGCGATCAGCAATATCGACGACAAGGAGCGGGTGAAGGATTATCTGGCCAAAACCCTTGCTTCCAGCAGCCATCTGCTCTCCCTCATCAACGATGTGCTGGATATGAGCCGCATCGAAAGCGGAAAGCTCCATCTGGAAGAGGTGGAAGTCAACCTTTCGGATGTGCTGCACGATCTGAAAACCATCGTCAGCGGGCAGATCTACGCAAAACAGCTGGAGCTTTATATGGACGCGATGGATGTGACCGACGAGGATGTCTACTGCGATAAGACCCGGCTGAACCAGATCCTGCTGAACCTGCTGTCCAACGCCATCAAGTTTACCCCGGCGGGCGGTACGGTCTCGGTGCGGGTGCGCCAGCTTGCCGGCAGGTGCGCGGCTGCGGGCAGTACGAGTTCCGCATCAAGGATAACGGCATCGGCATGAGCCGGAATTTGCCAAAAAAATCTTTGAGCCGTTTGAGCGGGAGCGCACCTCCACGGTCAGCCGTATCCAAGGCACCGGCCTTGGCATGGCCATCACCAAAAACATCGTGGATATGATGGGCGGCACCATCGAGGTGCAGACAGCGCAGGGCAAGGGCAGTGAGTTTATCATTCGTGTGCCGCTGCGGGTGCAGGCAGAGCACCGCCCGGTGGAAAAGATCGCTGAACTGGAGGGCCTGAAGGCTCTGGTGGTGGACGACGATTTCAACACCTGCGACAGCGTGACAAAGATGCTGGTCAAGGTGGGAATGCGCGCGGAGTGGACCCTTTCCGGCAAGGAAGCGGTGCTGCGCGCGCGGCAGTCCATCGAGATGAGCGATGTCTACCACGCTATATCATCGACTGGCGGCTGCCGGATATGAACGGCATCGAGGTCACCCGCCAGATACGCAGCCTGAACGACGATACCCCCATCATCATCCTGACGGCCTACGACTGGTCTGACATTGAGGTGGAGGCAAAGGCCGCCGGTGTGACTGCCTTCTGCTCCAAGCCCATGTTCTTGTCTGACCTGCGCGAGACCCTGATGAGCGCCCTCGGCCAGAAGCTGACAGATGCGTCGCAGGAGCTTCTGCCGGAAAAGAACGCCGACTTCAAGGACAGACACATCCTGCTGGTAGAGGACAACGAGCTGAACCGCGAGATCGCGCAGGAGATCCTGCGCGAGTACGGCTTCCGGTCGATACGGCGGAAAACGGTGAAGTGGCGGTGGAAAAGGTGAGCACCGCAGCGCCGGGCAGCTATGATCTGGTGCTGATGGATGTGCAGATGCCGGTGATGGACGGCTACACCGCCACCCGGAAGATCCGCGCACTGGATGACCCTGCCCGGGCAAAGCTCCCCATCCTTGCCATGACCGCCAACGCCTTCGACGAGGACCGCCGCAACGCATTGGAAAGCGGCATGAACGG
>ENA-OQEX01000396-OQEX01000396.1-human-gut-metagenome-genome-assembly--contig:-NODE-396-length-23626-cov-4.559939_pt1 | contig 23626 bp, 26 predicted proteins | sample MGYA00242802_ERZ504649 | MGnify/ENA primary metagenome ERZ504649 (study PRJEB26092, sample SAMD00036194) | human gut metagenome | host: Homo sapiens | study: EMG produced TPA metagenomics assembly of...
AGCTCAAGGATGGCCTGCCGCCTGGAAATGTGGTCCACCTTGAGGTTCCGGGTGAGCAGGATGGAGACGATGACAGAAACAGCATGATGCCCCAGCTGACCACCACGGATTCCGGCACCTGCAGGCCGCCGAGGGAGATCATCTCCACATTCAGCTCCTCTTTCAGGGCCGCAGTCAATGCGTTCATCTCTTTGCCTCCTTTCTGAGCAGAGTCTTATCCTGAAGCGTAAAGGTATCGTTCGTTTTCACTCTATCTCCTTTCGTTTCTTTTATTAAAGCAGCTGTGCTGAAAATCAAAGAAGGTGCGTTTGTTTTTATGGAAACACACCCTCTTTCCGCGTTCAGCGCAGCCCTTTTGCGTCTGGTATCATAGCACGATTGGTGCAGTTTGATAAGCCCTTTTGTCGATATTCTACTTTTTGTTATATCTTATTTCACACCTCAGCCGGGGATGTTGTGCATCTTGCTTAATAATTCGCGGTCAAACTGTCCATTTTGACCAAATTCTTAGTCATTCCTGAGTGGTTCGTTTCATTTTTGAGGTAAAGCGAAACTCTTCCGTCAGAATTATACGTTCCATGTATATAGGGTATATAAAATTCATATAACTGTCAAGTGTCCGATGGATGAAATTTTCTTATCGCGCTCTTCAAAAATAGTGCCGGTCAAAACGGCATCTTTGCGATATGCAGTTTGCGGCTGATGCTCGTGCATTATAGCAATTCAACTTTTTAATGCAACAGCAACAGCGTTGAATTGCATATCGCAAATATGCTGTTTGGATGTTGCACTAATTTCTTGACTTGCGATAAAAACGCAAACTGCTATCATCAGAAGCTTATCTTTATTAAGTAATATTACCTGTTTATAATATAGGCTCACCAGGCGTTCCGTCAACCGCGGCGGAAGATAGCACGGAAGAAGTTTGGCAGTTCTTGCGCAGAGGTTTCCCACAAAAGGCACTGCGGGCCGCTCAGACTGCGCAGGGAGGCTGTTTCAGTCGCACGTTTGTATGAACAATACAGTTTTTTTATCGTTTCTTGAAAAAATACGACCAATTCATTGTGCATTCTGCGAATGGACAAACCGCGCCCGCGCGTGTATAATAAAGCCAGAAACCAGAGAAGTACAGCAGAAGCTCAAATGAGAGCTAACCCCGCTGACTTTAAGCAGAAAGGAGCGAAGACCGATGGTCGATATGGAACCCGCACAGCACGCACAGACTGTCGGGGTTCGCTGAGAAGCAAAACAGAAGCTCACCACAAACGGGATGCTTCCCCCGTATAAAAACACAACAACAAGAGCCGTTCTTGAGCATCGATAAAGCGAACAACAGAACAGTCTGTGAAATAAAATCCCTCGCGTTCAAATAGATCCGCCGAAGGTGATCCCGATGAAGAAAGCTTTTGTACGGAACGTCTTATTTGAATAACTCCAAAGGAGAAACTCCGATGTACTAAGTAATGACACTCCCTTCGCAAATCTAACCCGAAAGAATGTGGTAATATGACATTCATCTCTGTGATTCGTATCCCGCACTCCAACGGTTAAGAAAAGGGTCATTCCAATGTACTAAGAAATTCATTCCCCTGCCAATCGTTCTTCACCGTTTCAAAGGAGAATCTTCTATGAAACGTCCGGTACAGACCGAAAAATGAAGAAACCGAGGTCAAGAGGCTATGACTCCGAAGAAGTAAGCATCCTGCCGACTGAGGGCTTGCAACCGCCTCGAGTCGGCAGGTTTTTTTGTCTGATGTTTTCCAATGAAGCCTGCATCCTCCGTTTTCCTGCCGGGAGGATGCGGGTTTTGTTTTGTCCCGGATATTTTGCGGCGGCAGGCGCAGGGCCTGTAGATTTTCGAATCTATTTCGTGTATACTTTTGCTCAGAAAGCAGCACTTACAAGGAGGCAGACCACTATGGCAAGCAATTTCGAGTTCTACTCCCCCACCCGGGTCATCTTCGGCAAAGGCACCGAACAGCGCGTGGGCGCGCTGGTGCGCGAATACGGCGGCACCCGTGTCCTCATCGTCTACGGCGGCAAGAGCGCCGTCCGCTCCGGTGTGCTGGACCGGGCTGAAAAGTCGCTGGCCGAGGCCGGCATTTCCAGCTGGACGCTGGGCGGCGTCGTGCCGAACCCCCACCTCGACAAGGTCTACGAGGGCATCCGCATCGGCAAAGAGAACAGCATCGACTTCCTGCTGGCCGTGGGCGGCGGCAGCGTCATCGACACGGCCAAGGCCATCGCCTACGGCCTGGCCGAGCCGGAAAAGGACGTCTGGGAGCTGTACGAGCACACCCGCACGGCCAGCAAGTGCCTGCCGGTGGCCAGCATCCTGACCATCGCGGCGGCGGGCAGCGAAACATCCAACAGCAGCGTCATCACCCGGGTGGACACCCACCAGAAGCGGGCCTACAACGACGACATCAGCCGCCCGAAGTTCGCCATCATGGACCCCGAGCTCACCAAGACCCTGCCCGACTATCAGACCGAGTCCGGCTGCGCCGACATCATGATGCACACCATGGAGCGCTATTTCACCAATGGCGGCAATATGGAGTTGACCGACGCGCTGGCCGAGGGCCTGCTGCGCACCGTGATGAAGAACGCGGTCATCCTCCACACCGACCCGGCCAACTACGAGCCCGGGCCGAGGTGATGTGGGCGGCAGTCTGTCCCACAACGGCCTGACCGGCTGCGGCATCGCCAGAGGCGACTTTATGTCCCACAAACTCGAGCACGAGATGGGCGGTATGTTCGACGTGACCCACGGCGCGGGCCTCGCCGCCCTCTGGCCCAGCTGGGCGCGGTACGTCTACAAGGACTGCCTGCCCCGCTTCGTCCGCTTTGCCCGGAACGTCATGGGCGTGACCACCGACGGCACCGACGAGGAGATCGCCCTGAAAGGCATCGACGCCATGGTGGATTTCTACCACAGCATCGGGATGCCCGCCAGCTTCCACGAGCTGGGCATCGCCCCCACCGACGCGCAGATCGACGAGATGGCCCGCCGCTGCCTCGAGGCTTCCGGCTCCGCCCTCGGCTCGGCCAAAAACTCGATCTCGACGACATGATCGCCATCTACCGCGCCGCCAACCACTAAGAAGCTTTTTCTCATCTCCGCCCGGCACAGAGTATTTTGCTTACTCTGTACCGGGCATTTCGTTGTCTTTTGTGTGCTTCAGCCTGCTTTTTGGCAAAGAAGTGGAAAAGAGATCGGAAAAAGCAGGAGTATTTGCTTGAATTCCCTTTCATTTTTGTATCTCAGTCAGTATAATGAAGGAATAAAGAGCGCTTCGGTCATTTTTTGCCGAAGCCTCTCTTTCTGAATCGAAACGTTTGGGGTATCAATTTCTATGACGAGAGAAGAGATGCAGGCCCGTCTCGAGGTTTGCCGCGAACTCTATACGGACGTCCGTCTTCTGGATGCAGATACTGTCAGCAGTATCCACGAAGGCACACGCACCGACCCTTCCGGGCCGGACATCTGCTTTGCCTGCCGGAATAAGAACGCCTTCTCCCGCCACTGCGCGGCCAAGCTGGCGCTGGCGACCAAGAGCAAAGCCTGCCGTCTGGAATCCTGCGGCACCGACATCGCCCACATCACGGCCCGCTACTATGAGGTGGAGGGCAGGCCCTCTGTCCTCGAGCTCGTCCAGCGCACCCCCGGGCGCACCACCATCGACCCGGAGGACAGCGAAGCACTGATGAGCGAGGCATCCGGCTACGGCGTCAAGCTCTACCACGACAGCCTCACCTGCGCCTTCAACCGCCGCTATTATGAGGACGTCGTGCAGGGCTTCGAAGGCCCCTTCGGCGTCGCCATCATGGACCTGGACGATTTCAAGATCTACAACGACTCCTGCGGCCATCAGGCCGGCGACCTGGCACTGGAGGTGACGGCGGCGGTCATCCGGGACTGCATCCGTCAGACCGACATCCTCATCCGCTACGGCGGCGACGAATTCCTGCTTATCCTGCCCGGCTGCCCCATCGAGAAGATAAGAGCCAAACTCGAGCAGATACGCGCCCGGGTGCAGACACAGGCGTCCCCGGCTACCCTCACATCCATCTCTCGCTGAGCATCGGCGGCGTACTGCAGACTGCTGAGGATACCATGGAGACTGCCGTCCACTGTGCCAGCCGCCTGATGTATCAGGCCAAGGAGCACAAGAACACCGTCATCGTGGCCAGCTCCAGCGCGGTGCTGTCGGCCCCGGCCACCCTGCTGCCCAAGCAGAGCCGCCAGCAGATCCTGATCGCCGACGACTCCGCGATGAACCGGATGCTGCTGGCCGAGATACTGGGGACCGACTTCCGCATCCTGGAAGCCTCCAACGGCGAAGAGTGTCTCGAGCAGCTGCGCCACAACCCGGGCGACGTCGCACTGGTGCTGCTGGACATCAATATGCCGGTACTGGACGGCTTCGATGTGCTGTCGGCCATGAACCGTGACCACTCCATCGAGGACATCCCGGTCATCATGATCTCCAGCGACGACTCCAAGGACATCATCCGCCGGGCCTTCGAGCGGGGCGTCTCCGACTACATCAACCGCCCCTTCGACGCCGGACGGTCTACCGCCGGGCTTTCAATACCATCAGGCTCTACGCCAAGCAGCGGCGTCTGGTACGGATGGTGTCGGCCCAGACCCGCAAGCAGGAGCACAACACCACCATGCTGGTCAATGTGCTGAGCCAGATCGTGGAGTTCCGCAACGGTGAGAGCGGCTCCCACGTCCGCCACATCCGCATCCTGACCGAGAAGATCATGGCCCAGCTGCTGCGCAAGACCGATAAATACTCCCTCTCTTCCGAGGAGCAGGACAACATCACCCTCGCCTCGGCCCTGCACGACATCGGCAAGATCGCCATCGACGAGAAGATACTGAACAAGCCCGGCCGCCTGACGCCGGAGGAGTTCGCCGTCCTCAAGACCCACACCACCGAGGGCGCGGCCCTGCTCCACCGACTGGAAAATTTCGACACCGAACCGCTTTTGCAGACGGCCTGCGGCATCGCCCGCTGGCACCACGAGCGGTGGGATGGCTGGGGCTATCCGGACGGCCTGGCAGGCGACGACATTCCCATCGGGGCGCAGCTGGTCTCGCTGGCCGACGTCTACGACGCGCTGACCAGTGAGCGCTGCTACAAAAAAGCCTTCCCCCACGAAAAGGCCGTGCAGATGATACTGGGCGGCAAGTGCGGCACCTTCAATCCCCTGCTGCTGGAATGTCTCAAGGACATCGAGGGCAGTTTGCAGGCAGAGCTGAAAAAGGACTACCAGTCCGGCCCCGCTGAGCTCGAAGTATAAACGAAGCGCACCCCTTCTCCATACAGAAGCAGAAAGGGTGCGCTTTTCTATGTTTGCCGAAAGTTTAGGTCAGTTTACAAGGAACTACACGCAGACCACGAAACGGGGGCTGCTGACAACAAATAAAGCTGAATATCAAGCACCGGGGAAGTGCGAGATATTCAGCCTGTTTTGTTGTCTGGGGTTTCCAAAGGGGCTTACCCCTTGGCACACGACTTTGCTTGCAAAGTGTAGTGTGTTATACGCTCTGTCGGCGTTGCTGCGAAAATGAGGTTGCCGCCGGGTCGGGCAAGGGCATTTGAAGCAGCAGGAAAGCAGGGCTGTGATTGCGTGTCGTGGAGCCGCAAGCGCAGGGCTGGTTTCGTCAGCAGACAGGGCGTATATGAAAGCCCCGTTCCTCGTCCCCACGCCGGACTTCCGGGACAAAATGTCCCGAACTTGTGGACACACTCACAAAAAAGCAAACAGATTTTTCTCTCAAAATTGGAATGGGCGGGGAAGCCATTTTAGGGCTTTGCTATCTCCCTGATAAATGAGAAGTTAAGTTTCGTCCATATATATTTTTACCTCGATGTATTCATGATTTCTTGCATAAGCAAACGACGCTGATTTTCTGATATAGTCAAATATATTTTCGTCTAAATCTTCGTCCCATGTTGTTTCGCTGAAAATTTTATTTTCAGCGGTTGGCTCATACAAGATGTCCACATGGATTTGATAAAACTCTTCATCATCATTTGAAAACTGTCGTACTAATGAAATTTGAAAAAACGGTTCTTTTGAAAAATCAGTAAATATTCCGGTTTCAAATAAAACCATATCTTCTTCAAGAGGTGTGCTGCACATCTGCTCAAACACATCAACAATTCCTTCCACCGGCATTTTATCAGTTATCTTTTCTTCCAAAATTTAATTAAATTTTCCATTGATTTTCCTCCTGCAAATTCAAATTCTACGCCTATAATACTTTTTAATGAACTCTGCAAGCTTTAAAACATCTCTACCAAACACAAAGATGCGGTATGCATTTCTTCCTTGCGAATAATTAGGTACATCGTTTCTCTCAAAGCTTATATTATTATTCTTCAGTTCCTGCTCTGCCTGTTGGATATCTGCTTCAGACCAAACCCACGCAACTAAATGTGCTTTATTCCACTTATCAGCAGAAAGTTTCTCAAGTGCGTATTCTACTAACTCCTGTTCACTTGAGAATGACTTCATTACCGTTTTCCTTCCTCGTTCAGAATATCCAAACTCATATACAGTACCACTTTTTTCAATGATAATTCCTTCAGGCGCATGATGTTTTCCGATGGTAATATCTACAAAAGAATAACACTCATCTTCTAGATATTTCTCTAATTCTTCTATACTTTTCATATAAACCTCGTGTGAAACTCCCGATTTGTTGCCCTCTTACTTCCTCCCTCGCTGTGGCTTTGGATTTTTCAGCAAATCTGACTTATCAGTTCTTAGAAATGGGCGGGAAGCGTTTTAGGGCTTTCCCGCTTGATTGCCCATCAGCAAAGGCGGGCGGGGCTGTCAATGGCGGCGCATTTGTGCGCCGTTCATCTTGACCGTTGACTGGCTCGGCTGGATTTGCTATCTCCCTCGATAAATGGGAATGTTAAGTAGACGTTAGGCTTTCGTTATAAATTCCTGTATTCCATATTTCGTCAAATTTACCTTTAGAAATAATAGTTGCATAAAAGCCCTCTCCCCAAACCTTTTCGTTTAATTCATCAACGGTTGGAATTGGACACACTTCTACAACATCACAATATAGGTCATTATAAAACTTTACTGTCCTGTCTACAAAAATTTCTATCGCTCTTAGGGCAAAACGGTCATCATTCACATCGACTTCATAAAAATATACCATCGGCATATCATCAGATTCGTATTCCATAAATAGCTGTATATACTCAATATTCCTTTCCATGATAATTACCTCATAGCAACTCCCGATTTGTCGCTCTCTTACTTTCTCCCCCGCTGTGGGTTTGGATTTTTCAGCAAGTCCGACTTCTGTGCAATCTTTTTCAGCCACTTCTTTTCTTCCTCGGACAGCTTTTTCAAATTCAATTTGAGCCGCTTACAGATAAACACCAAAGCTGCTTGCTCCGGGTCGCTGTCTGGACTGGCGGTTTCCTCGGCGGTCTGCAAGAAATCTTCCAGTGGATTGTCCTCCGGGACACTGAAAAAATCTTCCTTATGTGCTTCCCGCAGGTCAAGAGCTATCTTGTTTATATCCTGCTGTATCACATAGCGGCAAAAGCTGTCATCATCAATATGGGCGGCGATAAGCTGTCTTAACTGCGGGTCAGACAAGCCGGGATTGTACTGCTTCATAATAGTTGCGCTCACAGCGTCCACTATGGCGTTTGCACTCTGTACCTGTTTGCCAGCGATACCGTTTACATAGATTTCAAGGTCAGCCATCAGCCGGGGAAAATCCGGGTGTACTGCCAGTTCACACAAGAGGGAATTATCTATCAACCCACTTTTCAAGAGTTCAATCATATCATCACTCAAACGCAGGTCTGCAAGATTGGCGTTTGGGTGATTTTTTGTTTGAGAACGCCCCAGCAGATAATCAACAGTCACTTCATAAAACTTTGCCAACTCAATAAGGGCATAATGGCTGATGTCCTTGAAATTATCCCCCTCATAACTACCCAACGCAGACTTGGAGAGGTGCGTCGCTCCGCAAGCTGTTCCAGCGTCAGCCCACGCTCCACACGCAGGTCTTTCAATCGTTCTTGTATGGATAGTTCCATGCTATCACCTCCTTGTCTGTTCGATAAATGGAAAGTTACTGATATGTCCTAACAATCTCAAAACATAGGCTCTCCATCTTTCTAACAATCGAACCGCACCCATCTTCCTGTTGATATACATATACGCCATTTTGAATATTTTTCGTGTATTCAACAATAAAGTCCTTAAATGATAACGCAATCAGCTCTCTTTCTGGAGAGTTATACCAGAAAGTAATAACTTGTCCATATGTTCCGTTTTTTGCTGGAGAAAAGTCCATACACAAAAAAATGTCCATCAGCAGAACAGGCAAAAGGAACCCACTTTGAACACCCCCATATGTTTTTAACACCACCATCTGGGGTAGCTTCTATTTTCAAAAAATCAGCTTCATTGACCTTTAGTGCTTCCCAACAATAAGCAATTTTTTCCAGTGTGCATAGACTAAAAAAATCAAAAAGATAATCGGCACAATCATCTTGTCCGTTATAGGCTTGATAAAATACTTTGAAATCAGAAGGTAAAGTTAATCCCAATTTTTCCTCTAATGCGAATAACTCTTTTTCCGTTGCTCCATTAAACATATGAGGCTGGAAATCTGCCAACGATTCAATAGCTTTTGTAAAATTTTTAATGAAATCCATGATTTTTCTCCTGCAAATTAATATTTGCCACTTTGTACTTTATCATTTTACCACACTTCCGAGAGCGTGGAAATAGAGAGTTTTTCGGGCTAATTTCCTATGATTACTTCCTATTAGGAACACTGTAAATACAAGGCTTTTCGGAGCCTACAAACCAGAAAAAATAATATTTGATCTATCACATTACGCAAAAAGCCGTCCGGCATGAAAAACGGGCGGCTTTTTTGCGTGGATAGACGGAAAGGAGGCACAAAAATAACTACAAAATTTTAGCGTTCAAATTTGTGCAACTTTAACGAAAAGGAGGATCGTAAATGGCCGATGAAAAATTGAATACTGGCCCTGCGGAGAATATTTCCCCGGAGGCCGCCGAGCCTATCACCACACCCGAACAGGCCGCAGCGTCTGAGCCCCAGCAGGAACAGACCGGGCCTGCCATACCTGAGTCCGGCGATGTGGTTGTGTCCTTTGACAAAATCAATGAACTTATGGCGGAAAAGAGGCAGAATGCCCGCGCCGAAGTCGAAAAGGCGGAAACCCCCGAAACGCCAGAGGCGGCAGCCCCCGGAGAAACACCGCAGCCCGCCAATACGGAGGAACCGAAAAAGCCGCGCCGTGGCCGTCCGCCGAAAGCGGAAAAGGCTGCGACTGAAAATCAGAAAGCGGAGAAATCGGCTGGGGCCCGCAAGGGCCGCCCACCCAAGGCGGATAAGGCGGCCCCTGACAAGCCCAAGCCGTCCAAACGAGACAAAGTGTCCCGAAGCGATGGAAAGGCCCCGGATGCCAAGGAGCCCATTAAGCCCGCACAGGATACGGCACTGAAGGAAACTGCTGCTGTGGAACAGACGGCTCCCGAGCCGACTACACCGCCCCGCCCGGTTGAGGAAGGCAAGCTGGTTTATCTGAAACTTTCCGAGGTTCATCCGTTTCACACATTCCGTCCGCACCCCTTTAAGGTACGGGACGATGCGAAGATGCAGGAAATCGTTGCTTCTATCCGCGTAAACGGTGTAATGGTTCCCGGTCTTGCCCGCCCGGAGAAAGATGGAAACGGCTATGAAATTGTAGCGGGCCATCGCCGTACTCACGGCAGTGAGCTGGCTGGACTGGAGGAAATGCCCTTTATCGTCCGTGAAATGACCGACCACGAAGCGGTACAAGCCATGAAGGACAGTAACAAGCAGCGTGACGGGATGCTCCCCAGCGAATTGGCCGCGCTGCTGGAACTCGAGGTTGAGGACATCAAGCATCAGGGAGGGCGGCTGAAAGGTGTTGCGGAAGGCGATGTCGGGAAACGCTCGGTTGAGATTGTAGGCGAGGCGCATGAAATGAACTATAAAAAGGTCATGCGCTACTTGCGGCTCAACTCCCTTGTGCCGGAGCTTCTGGATAAGGTAGACGATAAAAAGATGGGCTTCATGCCTGCCGTGGAGCTTTCCTACATCAAACCGAAAAATCAGAGGCTTATTGCTGTTTCCATTGACGGGGAGCAGGCTTCGCCCTCGCTGGCCCAGGCTAAACGGCTCCGGGAACTGGATAAGGAAGGCAAGCTTAACGGCGATGTCATTGACGGTATCTTATCAGAACAGAAAAAGGAGGATCGAGGCGTGATTATTTCTACTGCGGAACTGGAAAAGTATTTTGGCAAGGAGGTCACTCCCGCCAAAATGAAAGAACAGATTATGTCCCTGCTGGATGACTGGAAAGAAAAACAGCCGCCGGAGCTGGCAAAAGCCCCGAAAAAGCAGGAACTTGACAAGTAACAACTTCGAGACACTTTGTCCCGAGGGCCCGCCCTCGCGCAGAGGCTCTGGTGGTATATATCCCCCGTCGCCGCCTGTTTTTTAGTACAGCCGGGAGTGGGCCGTCAAGGGTGCAGCGCACCGCCGTTTTCGGCGGCTCGCCCTTGACGGTCTGCCCCGGCTGTGCTATTTCCCCGGCAAGCGGCGGGGGTATATCCTCCAGAGCCGCCCCCTTTCCCAAGACTGGGAAAGGGCGTGGGGTTTGGGTTGAACTTCTTATTAAAATATCGGAGGTATGAACGATGAAACGACCCCTTGCTTATATCACCGCTGCATGGCTCGGCGGCGATAGCGAAAACGCAGAACTGGCGGCGCAGTATTGCCGCACCGTGTATGAGGCAGGCTTTTCTCCTATTTGCCCGCCCCTGTACTTGCCCCTGTTTCTCAATGATGCTGTTCCCGAGGAGCATAAAAGCGGCATCGACATGAGCCGTGACCTGCTCCGCCGTTCTCATGTGCTGGTTGTTTGCGGGCACAGTATGACCGAAGCCATGAAAATGATATTGCCGTGGCCCAGCGGCTGGGAATTACGGCAACAACCCTTGAGGGCATCCTGACCGTCAAGGGACAGGGCCGCCGCTAATGGCAACCCTGTTTGAAGCCTACGTTACCAACGCCGGAAGGTACAGCGAGGGCCAGCTTGTGGGTGAAACACTGAAATTTCCCACAACCGCCCAGGAGGTGGAAGGCTCTCTTGAAACGGATCGGCGTAGATGGCGTCCGCTATCAGGAAATTTTATTACCTCTTTCGATGGGGATGTGCTGGGGCTCTATGACCATTTGAGCGAGTATGAAAATCTGGACGAGCTTAATCATCTGGCCTGCCTGCTTTCCGAGCTTACCTCATCGGAGCTGGAAACACTGGAGGCCGTCCTCGACAGCGGCGATCACTGTTCTTCGGTGCGGGACATCATCAATCTGACACAAAATCTGGACTGTTACGGCTTTTACCCCGGCGTATCCGATGAGGAAACGCTGGGGCGTATTTATGTGGACGATCTGGAAATGTTGGATGTGCCGGATCAGGTAAAACCGTATTTCGATTATGAGGCGTATGGCCGGGATGCCTGCATCCACGAAAACGGCCATTTTGCCCCGGGCGGCTATGTTGTCAAAGAAAGCGATCATTTCGTGGAAGTGTATCACGGCTTGCAGGATATTCCCAAGGAGCATAAGGTATTCTCTTTCCCGAAGCTCTCTATCCGGGAGCAAATGGCCGCTTATCAGGAAATCATAGACGGTTCTTCTTTGGAGGGCTACCGTCAAATGCAGAAAAAAGACCGTGGGGATCGGTGATGGCACTTCGAGACAAATTGTCCCAAGGAAGGAGGTGGTGTAACTGATTGATGAAGATATTTCCCGGCGCACGATAGCCATATCCGTAAAAACAACCAAGCTGACGGCGCGGGGACTGGCGTATGTGCTGGGCATGGTGGGCCGGAAGATCCGCAAGGCATACCGTGGGCGGCAAGTACCACATGGCAAACAAAGTGTGCGAAAGCTCATGGCCCACGGCACAGCCACAAACAGCATTGAGCTATCCGGGGATGCCAAGTCCTTTGACCGCGTGGCCCGGAAATGGAATGTGGACTATGCGTTCTATAAAACCGGGCCGGACAAATACCTGCTGTTTTTCAAGGCTGGACAGGCAGACGCGATGACCGCCTGCTTTTCCGAGTACTCCCGGAAGGTGTTAAGCAAAGCAAAATCGAACCGAGTTCCCATCCGAGAACAACTGCAACAGGCGGCGGATCAGCTTTCCAAAGAAAAGCCGAAACAAAAAGAACGTGCAAAGGAGGTTGCCCATGAGGACAGATAAGATCAGAAAATATCTCATTCCAAACATTCCCTATCTGTTCATCCTGTGGGCGTTCCTCAAGCTGGGAACGGCCTACCGGCTGGCGGAGGGTAACGATTTTGCACATAAGCTCATCGGGCTGGGCCAGACGATTGGCCCGGCCTTTGCTGACTTTGCACCCGATCTTGCTCCGCTGGATTGGCTTGTCGGTATTGTAGGCGCAGTTGGTTTCCGGCTGCTGATCTATTTCAAAAGCAAGAACGCTAAGAAGTTTCGGCGGGATGCAGAATACGGCAGCGCCCGGTGGGGAACGGAAAAAGACATCAAACCGTTTGTCGATCCGAAGTTTGAAAACAACGTGATTTTGACCGGGACGGAGTTTCTCACGATGAATACCCGCCCGAAAATTCCCGCAAATGCCCGAAATCTGAATTGCTGTATTATCGGCTCGTCCGGCTCCGGCAAAACCCGCTTCTGGCTCACGCCCCAGCTTTTACAGGCTCATTCCTCTTATGTGGTGGTCGATCCGAAAGGAGGTGTGCTGGGACAGGTCGGGGGTTTCCTGCAAAAACGCGGGTACAAAATCAAGGTATTCAACAGCATAGATTTTTCAAAATCCATGCACTATAACCCGCTGGCGTATATCCGCAACGAGGCCGATATTCTGAAATTCGTGGATGCTCTGATTTCCAACACCAAGGGCGAAGGCAAGGAAGGCGATCCATTCTGGACAAAATCGGAAACGCTTTTGTACTGCGCCCTGATTGCCTACATCATTTTCGAGGGGCCTGCCGAGGATCGGAACATGAATACCCTTGTGGATATGATTTCCGGCATGGAGGTCAAGGAGGATGACGAGGATTTTATGAACGCGGTGGACTATATGTTTGCCGGGCTCGAAAAGCGTAAGCCGGATTGCTTCGCGGTCAAACAGTATAAAAAGTACAAATTGGCCAGCGGCAAGACGGCAAAAAGCATTTTGATTTCCTGCGGTGCGCGACTGGCTCCCTTTGACATCCCGCAGCTTCGTGAAGTCATGGCCTATGACGAATTGGAGCTTGACCGCATCGGAGATCGGAAAACGGCGGTATTCTTCATCATTTCCGATACCACGCAGACCTACAACTTTTTAGTGGCACTTGCATTTTCGCAGATGTTCAACCTCCTGTGTGAACGGGCGGACAATGTTCACGGTGGCAGGCTGCCCCATCATGTACGGGTGCTGTGGGACGAGGCAGCCAACACGGGACAGGTGCCCCAGCTCGAAAAGCTGGTCGCGGTTATCCGCTCCCGCGAGGTGAGTCTTTGCCTGCTGTATCAGCAGTTGGCACAGTGCAAGGCCATTTACGATAAACACGCCGAGACAATCCTCGGCAACATGGACAGCGTGGTGTTCCTCGGTGGCCGCGAAGCCAGCACTATCAAGGAAATCTCCGAGAACTGGCTGGGAAAAGCCACAATCAGTATGCAGACCGACAGCCGCTCCCGTGGCCAGTCGGAAAGCTACAGCCAAAACACCCAGCGGCTGGGCCGGGAACTGATGACCCCAGCCGAACTTGCAACCATGCCGGGAGATAAATGTATTTTGCAGCTTCGGGGCCTGCCCCCGTTCTTCTCTCCCAAGTATGATCTGAAACGGCATCCGAACTACCGCTATACGGCGGAGGCCGATAAACAGAAAAACGCTTTTGACCTCGACAGGCTCATTAACCGCCGCAGGCGGCCCGGTCTGAACGAGGCGTGTACGATGTATGAGGTGACTGTGCCGGACGATGCACTCACGGAAGAGGACGAGGACATCCTCAACTATGATGACATCGACGATCCAGACGCCTTTGCATAAATGCTTCGAGACAAAGTGTCCCGAAGTTTGTAACCTGCCGCCTGCATGGGCGGCTTTTTTGTTACCGGAAAAATCCCGGAGAAATGGAGGCTTATATGGCATTTTTCTCATCTGCAATCGACACTTTACAGACCTCGTTATCGCTCTCGGCGCTGGCCTTGGCGTATGGGGTGTGGTCAATCTGCTGGAGGGCTACGGCTCGGATAACCCGGGCTCCAAGTCCCAGGGCATGAAGCAGCTCATGGCGGGTGGCGGCATCATCGTCATTGGCACTACACTGATCCCTCTGCTGTCTGGCCTGTTTTAAGGTAGGCGCTTATGGATTTTCTCACCGACTGGCTCACAAACTGGCTCAAAGAGCTTCTGATTGGCGGGATCATGGGAAACCTCGAAGGTCTTTTTGATACCGTCAATGCCCAAGTCGGAGAGATTGCGGCACAGGTAGGGACTACCCCGGCGGCGTGGCACGCCGGGGTTTTCTCCCTGATCCGACAGCTTTCCGAAACGGTGATCCTGCCGATTGCCGGAATGGTGCTGACCTTTGTTGCCACTTATGAGCTCATACAGATGCTTTTGGAAAAAAACAATATGCACGAGGTTGACGTTGCGAACCTCTATAAATGGATGTTCAAAACGGCCTGTGCAATCCTGATCCTGTCAAATACATTCAATATCGTCATGGCTGTGTTCGATGTGTCACAGAGCGTTATCGCACAGGCAGGCGGGCTCATTCAAGGCTCTACCGATGTTTCAGCGGATATGCTTGCCGAACTGGAAACCTCGCTGGAGGCGATGGACTTGGGGCCGCTTTTGGGGCTTTGGCTGCAGTCTGCGCTCATTGGATTTACGATGAAGGCGATGGGGATTATCATTTTCGTTTTGGTGTATGGCAGGATGCTGGAAATCTATCTGCTGACCAGTCTGGCACCCATCCCCGTTGCTACGCTTTCCAACCGGGAGCTTGGCAGCACCGGGCAAAACTACATCAAGTCCCTGTTTGCCGTGGGCTTTCAAGGGCTGCTGATCCTTGTATGTGTTGCAATTTACGCGGTGCTCATTCAAGGCATCGCAACAAGCGGCGATCACATCGGGGCGATTTGGGGAACTGTGGGCTACACGGTTTTGCTTTGCTTCATGCTCTTTAAGACCGGGAGCATTGCCCAGCGTATCTTTGGGGCTCACTAACAGGAGGAGGTGCTTATGCCGAGAAGATACGGGGCGGATGGAACGCGCTTATGGAATGGAAAAACGCCGGAGGAGTTTACTGAGGCGGACGCTTACCGCTTTATGGCGGAAACGGAGGCCGTCCTGCAAAGAAAAGAGCTGATGGACGATCCCGCCCAGCCTGCTCCGGCAAGCGGAAAGGAGGAATTTTATCTGAGTAAGAAGGACGATGTATTGCTGACCCCGGAGCAGATTGCTGCGGAGGAACGGCGCTGGCTGTTTGATGCTCCCATCGCGGAGCTTGCAGAAGTCAAGGGCGTTAGCATTGATGAGGCAGTAAAAATGCGGACAGATGCTGTCTTGCAGGAGGCGGTTGTTCCGATCACGGTATCTATCCGCCCGATTGAGCCGCAGGGAAAACTGATTGGCTTCGCCAGCGTCAATTTTGGCGGTGTGGTCATCGACGATTTTAAGGTTGTGGACGGAAAAAACGGAATTTTCCTCGGTGCTCCCTCTAAACCCGATCCTGCCAGCCGGACGGGATACCGGGCTACGGTTCGGATTCCTGACCGTGCCACACAGGAACGGATCAATGCAGCTGGTGTGGAGGCGTATCATGCGGCGGTGGAACAGCTTGTTACACGGGCCCAGGCGGTACGGCCTGCCCCGATCAAGGAGCAGATGGCCGAGGCCGCAAAGCAGGCAGGAAAAGAAAACGCCGCCCGGCCTGCGCCTGCCAAGCAAAGGAGGCCCGCAATGACCGATAGCCGCACTTTGGGACAAAGTGTCCCGAAGGAGGGCTTGTTTCTCATGGACGGCATCGAGGGCTTGCGTTCTTTGCCAAAACATAGCGTGGATATGCTGCTGACTGATCCGCCCTACGGCACAACCCGGAATTATTGGGATGTGCCCCTGCCGCTCCCGGAGCTGTGGGAGGCGGTGAAATGGGCGGTCAAGCCGAATGGCGCAGTGCTGTTTTTCGCACAGTGCCCCTTTGACAAGGTGCTGGGCGCATCCAACCTCGCCATGCTCCGCTATGAGTGGGTTTGGTACAAGGAGCGCGGAACGGGCTTCCTCAATGCAAACCGGGCTCCACTGAAAAAGTCCGAGAATATCTTGGTATTTTATCAGAAGTCCCCGGTCTACAATCCTCAGTTTACTTATGGCAAGCCCTATACCCGCGTACATTCCCGAAGCGGTACAAGCTCTAACTATGGGAAATTTGAACGGCAGGGATCGGAGTCCAACGATGGCCGCCGCTATCCCGGAAATGTACTATTTGTGCCTACGGTGTCCGGCGGCATCCATCCCACGCAGAAACCCGTGGAGCTCTGCGAGTATCTGATCCGCACCTATACCCACCCCGGCGAACTGGTTGCGGACATTTGCGCGGGCTCCGGCACAACCGCGATTGCAGCTATCAACACAGAACGCCGTTTTGTATGCTTTGAAACGGCTCCGGCCTTTTATGCCGCTGCCAGTGAACGTATCCGTGCGACGCAGGCGGCAAAAAGCTCTGGCGAGAAAGGAGTGTAATTATCCAGCAGTATTCTATCATTTACGCCGATCCCCCTTGGCGCTACTCGGCTAAGAAAGTACAGGGCGCGGCGGAAAATCATTATCCCACTATGAGCATTGAGAATTTATGTGCGTTGCCTGTGGCTGATCTTGCAGCCCCGGACAGCGCACTCTTTTTATGGGCCACTTTCCCGCAGCTCCCGGAGGCGCTCCGGTTGATCGAGGCTTGGGGCTTCACCTATAAAAGCGTTGCTTTCGTTTGGCTGAAAAAGAACAAGAAAGCGGATAGCTGGTTTTACGGCCTTGGCTTCTGGACAAGGGGCAACGCGGAAATCTGCCTGCTGGCAACCAAGGGCCACCCGAAGCGGCAGGCCGCCAACATTCATCAATTCATCATTTCTCCGATTGAGGCCCACAGCAAAAAGCCGGACGAGGCCCGCGACAAGATTCTTTCCCTGATGGGAGATCTGCCCGCGTGGAGCTCTTTGCCAGGCAGACCCCGCCCGGCTGGGCTGTATGGGGAAATGAAGTAACACCAACCATCCCGGACTTTGGGACACATTGTCCCGAAGTACAGAAAGGAGTGTGATCTATGCCCTATGTAAACGTACCAAACGATTTATCCAAAATCAAAACAAAGATGGCTTTCAACCTCACCAAACGCCAGCTTGTCTGCTTCGGCAGCGCTGGCGCGGTGGGGATTCCGGCCTATCTGCTGACCCGTGGCACCCTCGGCAATACCGGGGCGATGTTTCTCATGCTGGGAATTATGCTCCCGGCGTTCCTGCTGGCCATGTATGAAAAGGACGGCTTGCCCTTTGAAAAGGTTGTGCGGAATATCATCCGGGCCAAGTTTCTAAGGCCGGGGATCAGGCCTACCGAACCGAAAACATTTATGCGCCCTTTGCCGGGCCGGGCGCTGGAAAGGAGGATGTGATTGAAAAACGCAAAGAAGAAAAACGGAGCCGCCGCCAAGGGTAAAGGCCGGGCGGCCCTGTCCGCCCAGCAGACGATCCCGTATCTGTCCATGCACCCGGACGGTGTGTGCAAGCTGCCGGGCGGGCTCTATACAAAAACCGTGGAATATGAGGACATCAATTACTCCGTGGCATCCACCGAGGATCAGACTGCCATATTCAGCGGATGGAGTTCATTTCTCAACTACTTTGACAGTTCGCTGCCGTTCCAGCTTTCCTTTATCAACCGTCGTTCCCATTCCCGCAGCCGCTATCAGGTCAATATCCCGAAAGCGGATGACAACTATAACAGCGTCCGGGATGAGTTTACCGGGATGCTGAAAAATCAGATTGCCAAAAGCAATAACGGCATTGAACGCTCAAAATACATCACCTTTGGCATACCCGCCGAGGGGATTGCGGAGGCACGGCCCCGTCTGGAGCGTGTGGAGGCCGATGTCATGGGAAACTTTAAGCGACTGGGCGTTCCCTCGGAGCCGATGGACGGGCGGGCCCGCCTTGCGCTGCTTCATAGCCAGATGCACCCGGGGAGCCGTGAGGCGTTCCGCTTTTCGTGGAAAGACATCCCGCAGACCGGGCTCGGCACAAAAGACTTTATTGCCCCGGACAGTCTCGACTTCCGCCAGTCCCGCACATTCCGCATCGGCCAGTATTGGGGCGCGGTGTCCTACTTACAGATTATGGCATCGGAGCTTTCGGATAAATTGTTGGCGGAAATCTTGGAGCTGGATGCGGAAATGACCGTGACCATGCACATTCAGACCGTGGATCAGCTCAAGGCAATTAAGACCATCAAGGGGAAAATCTCGGACATCGGAAAAATGAAAGTGGAGGAACAGAGAAAGGCTGTGCGCTCCGGCTATGACCCGGATATTCTTCCCCCTGACCTGATTACATTCAGCAAGGACGCAGCGGAACTTCTGGCTGATTTGCAATCCCGCAATGAGCGAATGTTTCTGCTGACCTTTACGGTGGTAAACCTTGCTCCTAACCGCCAGCGGCTGGAAAACGATGTGTTTACCGTGGGCGGTATCGCGCAGAAATACAACTGCGCTCTGCGCCGTCTGGACTGGCAACAGGAACAGGGCTTTGTTTCCTCGTTGGCCCTTGGTTACAACGAGGTAGAAATCCAGCGCGGTATGACCACCAGCTCCACAGCCATCTTTATTCCTTTTATGACAAGGGAGCTCCGCATGGCTGGGCAGGCCCTCTACTATGGCATGAACGCACTTTCTCACAATGTCATCATGGCTGACCGCAAAAAGCTGAAATCGGCAAACGGGATGTATTTGGGCTCTACGGGCTCCGGCAAGAGCTTTGCCGCAAAGCGCGAGCTCTTGAATGTGTTTCTCACCATTCCGCAGGATCGGATCATCGTGGTTGACCCGATGGGCGAATACGCTCCACTGGTGCGAAGGCTGGGCGGCCAGGTGATCGAGATTGCCCCGGACAGCCCGCACCACCTCAATCCGATGGATGTGGAGCTCAATATGGCCGCCGGAGAAAGCCCGCTTTCCATGAAGGCGGATTTTCTTTTGTCCCTATGCGAGCTTGTGGTCGGCGGCAAGGAAGGCTTGCAGCCCATTGAAAAGACGGTCATTGACCGCTGTGTGCGTTTGGTGTACCGGGAACAGGCGCTCGGACTGGAAACTGCAAAAACACCGCTGTTGCAGGATTTGTACGAAGAGCTCTTACTCCAGCCGGAGCCCGAAGCCCGGCGCGTGGCAACTGCCTTAGAGCTTTATTGCACAGGCTCCCTCAATCTCTTTAACCATCCTACCAACGTCAAGACGGACAGCCGTGTGGTGTGCATCGTTCTGAAAAACATGGGCGAAAACCTTAGAAAGATTGCAATGCACATCACAAATGAGTTTGTTTCGCAGGCAGTGGATCAGAACTTCCACGAGGGTGCGGCGACTTGGTGCTACTTTGACGAGTTTCATATCCTGCTCCGCGATCCGCTGACAGCCAGCTACTTTGTGGCAGTCTGGAAAATGCTGCGTAAAAAAGGATGTGTGCCGTCTGCTTTGACGCAGAACGTCAAAGACCTTTTGGCCAGCCGGGAAATCGAGAACATTCTGGACAACACGGATTTTATGATTCTGCTTTCGCAGGCGCAGAGTGACCGTACCATTCTGGCAAAACAGCTCGGTATTTCCGAGCATCAGCTTTCCTATATCACACACAGCAATTCCGGCGAGGGGCTGTTGTTCTATGGAAATGTGACCATTCCGTTTGTGGATCGGTTCCCTCGCGGAGAAATCTATGACCTGCTGACTACCCGCCCGGAGGATATGAAGAATGAAACGAAAAACGAATAAGACCAAGGAGGAGGCTTGGTCGCAGACCGCCCACGCCCCTGACGGGGAACAGCCCGGGCCGGAGGCTTCCGACACTTCGGGACAAAGTGTCCCGAAGTCCAAGTTCCGCAAAAAGAGCCAGCAGGAACAGGCTGCGGCGGCAAAGCTCCACATGGAGTCCCAAGGCGAAAAACTGGAACAGGCCCGGGAGAAGCTGGCAAAGCAAAAGCCGCCGAAAAAGCCCGGCCCGGTAAAACGCATAGGCCGTGTTGCCAGCGGTTCCGTTCACAGTTTCGTGCATGGCAAGATTTTTGAAGTGGAACAGGAAAATGTCGGCACGGAAGGCGCACACCGTTCTGAGCTTGTGGGAGAAACCGCGCTGCGGCACGGCTCTCGCTTTGTGCGCCGTAAAGTCCGGGAACATCCGGCAAAAGTGGTACGCAAGGCCGAGGCCCGCTATACCAAGTACACGGCGGACTACCATTTTCACACCGCCGCACAGGAGCACCCGGAGCTGACGAAAAATGCCCTTACCCGCTACTGGCAGAAGCAACGGCTCCGCAGGCAATACCGCAAGCAGGCAAAGGAGGCTGCAAAGCAGGGCGCGGCTGCGGCTGGGAAAACTGCCACAGCCACAGAACGCCTGACTGCCCGGGCAGTGGAATTTGTCAAAAGTCATCCTGCAGGTGCCGTGATTGCGGTGCTCTGTGTGTTACTCCTGTTTGCTATGCAGTCCTGTTCCTCTACCATGCTTATGCTGGGGAACGCTGGAGCCGGTGCATTAGGAGCCAGCACCTATCCTTGCGAGGATCGTGATATGCTGGCCGCCGAAGCCGCCTATTGTGCGCTGGAAGATGATTTGCAGCATTATCTGGACACCTATGAAAGCACCCATGACTATGACGAATACCACTTCGATCTGGACGAAATCGAACATGATCCCTATGTGCTGCTTTCTCTTTTGTGTGCGCTCCATGAGGGACAATGGACAATAGGCGAGGTACAGGGAACGCTGCAAATGCTCTTTGACCGCCAGTACATTTTGACCGAGGATGTGGTGGTGGAAACCCGGTATCGCACGGAAACCGACACATGGACGGACGAGGACGGCAACTCCCATACGGACACCTATCAGGTGCCTTACGATTATTACATCTGTACGGTCACGTTGGAGAACTTTGATTTATCCCATGTACCCGTGTATGTCATGGGCGAGGATCAGCTTTCCCGGTATGCCATCTATATGGCAACGCTGGGAAACCGCCCCGATCTGTTCCCGGATTCTCCCTATGTGAACAAGTACATTACCGGGAAACCCGGTGACTACGAAGTGCCCGGAGAATATCTGGACGATGAAACCTTTGCTGCGATGCTTGCTGAAGCGCAGAAATACATCGGCTATCCCTATGTGTGGGGCGGCAGTTCTCCCGCCACTTCCTTTGATTGCTCTGGCTACGTTTCGTGGGTTATCAATCACTCCGGCTGGAATGTGGGCAGGCTGGGAGCCAGGGGCTCTATAACATCTGTACGCCGACCAGTTCTCCCAAACCCGGTGATCTGGTGTTCTTCAAAGGCACCTATGACACGCCGGGCGTGAGCCATTGCGGGATTTATGTCGGTGACGGGAAAATGCTGCATTGCGGAGATCCCATCGGCTACGCAAATTTGAATACAAGCTACTGGCAATCTCATTTTTACGCCTACGGGCGTTTACCGTGACAGGAGGTTTTGAAATGGCAACTACCAAAAGCATGAAAATTCAGGCCGAGATTGATAAGGTCAAGGCCAAAATCAGTGAACAGCAGGCCCGGCTCAAGGAGCTGGAGCAGAAAAAGCTGGAGGCGGAAAACAGCGAGATCGTGGACATCGTGCGCGGCATGAGCATTTCCCTTACGGAGCTCCCGCTGCTGTTTGAAAAGCTGAAGGACGGTGGCACTTTGGGACAAAGTGTCCCGAAGTCCGAAGAAGAAAAGAAGGAGGGAAACTGAATATGAAATACTTTCGTATGTTGGCGGCGGGGCTTTGCTCCGCCGTTCTTTTATGCGGCTTTGCAATCCCGGCCTATGCCTATTCGGACGGCGGGAATGAGGAATCGCCTGTTGTGGAAGAAACTCCGGCCCCGGAGCCAGCGCCTACCATTACCCCGGGCGAGGGCTTTTCGGAGGATGGAACCTTGTGACCCGCGATCTGCTCTACGATGCCGCAACCAACAAACAGTTCATCACGGTGGAAACCAGCGGCGGCAACACCTTTTACATTGTCATTGACTATGACAAGCCTGTGGACGAGGACGGCGAACAGTATCACACCTACTTTTTGAACATGGTGGATGAAGCCGATCTGCTGGCGGCACTGGAGGCCGCTGGCGGAGAACTTCCGGCCTGCTCCTGCACAGAAAAATGTGCGCCCGGAGCCATCCATACGGATTGCGAGGTCTGCGCGGTCAATATGACCGAGTGTGCTGGCACAGCTCCCGAACCCGCTCCGGTGACGGAACCTGCGGAGGAGCCGGAACCCGAGCCCCAGCAGAAAAGTAATACCGGGACGCTTCTGCTGATTTTGGCTGTGGCTGTTCTGGGCAGCGGTGCAGCTGGTACTTCAAAATTTACCGCCCGAAGCATGAAAAAGCTGCTGTACCCGAAGAGGATTACAGTGAGGAACTGGCTGATTATGACGATCCCGAGGACGATGGGCCGCCTTGGGACGAGGACGATACCGAAAGCGAGGATAATGAATGAGATTTACCAACAACCCCTATGAGGGATTTATGAAAGAAAAAAGCTACTTTAAGGGTGTGCCGCCAAGCCTGCCGCCGAAGGGCTCCCGTTGTGACGGCTGCCCTACTGGCGCGGGATCGGCTGCGTGTTCTGCTACCGGGAGCAGCTCAAACCACCGGGCAACGGGAGGTGATACTGTGGGCCGAGAACTGACCCGGACAGAAAAAGCGGCAATCCGCAGGCTGGTGTCAAAATGGTGTGCCAACTATGACCGGGACTGCGGCTGCCTGCCGCTGGATTGCGAGTGCTATATGTTTGGGAAATGCTGGACGGGGGCTTATTGCCGCTACTTCCGCGAGGCTGTTCTGCCCCTTGATCCGGCGCTGGAGGCTGCGCTGCTGGCAGAAGGGCCAAGGCCGGATTTCAAGGCTTGCCCGGTATGCGGCAGAGCCGTGGCTCCTGATGGACGGCAAACCTATTGTTCGGCGGCCTGTGCAAAGGCGGCACACCGCAGACAGCAGCGGGAATATATGCGGAAAAAACGGGCTGATGTGTTGACAATTAGGACATCCAAAACCCGCCTGTGACAAGGCTTTTTAAGGCCCTTTTCTGCGGGAGGTGTATATTTCTATGTCCGGCCCTGTTTCCGTGAGATGCTGTCAACATTTTAGCTGCCGGGGCTTTGGGACAATTTGTCCCAAAGTTCCGGCTTTTGTGGAAGGAGGTACTATGCCGAAATATTATCCGATCAATGAAGCAGCCGCCCGGCGGGCAAAGGAAATGAGCAGCT
>ENA-OQEX01000397-OQEX01000397.1-human-gut-metagenome-genome-assembly--contig:-NODE-397-length-23598-cov-9.819905_pt1 | contig 23598 bp, 23 predicted proteins | sample MGYA00242802_ERZ504649 | MGnify/ENA primary metagenome ERZ504649 (study PRJEB26092, sample SAMD00036194) | human gut metagenome | host: Homo sapiens | study: EMG produced TPA metagenomics assembly of...
CAATCTTGCACAGATGGTTGCATATTATAATGCTAATAATACTTATCCGGAATTCTATGCATCTTCCGATGCACCGACAATAGAAACATTTTGTCGGATATATCTGGAAGAATGTCAGGCAGAAGGTTTGAAAGCAGAAGTAGCATTCTGTCAGGCAATGCTGGAGACTGGATTTTTACGATATGGGGTAGATGTACAGATTAACCAGTATAACTTTGCTGGATTAGGAGCAACCGGTAATGGGGCACCGGGAAATTCTTTTGGCAGTGTAAGGGAAGGAATCCGGGCACAGGTACAGCACTTAAAAGCTTATGCATCAACCGATGGTCTGAATCAGCCATGCGTGGATACCCGGTTCCAACATGTAAGAAGAGGAACAGCACATTATGTAGAATGGCTTGGAATCCAGGAGAACCCATATGGAAGAGGTTGGGCGACTGCTAAGAATTATGGCTACAATATTGTAAACATGTATATGGCAAAACTATTTAAATATTAAATTCAGAAAAGGATCACATTGGGTCAGGCACTGTTAACAAATTGTTGTTCATTATTTTACTACAAGTGTTGTGACAAGCGGCTGGTCAAGTATCATTGCAACTATTTGTTTAATGAGTGGACTGCTTATGATGTGTATAGGTATAGTTGGAACTTATGTTGGCAATATTTTTATGCCGGTTAAGGAAAGACCGTTATATATTGTAAGGACAGTGCTTAATGATAAAGAAAATAAAGAATGTAAAATACTTTAATAATTAAATAAGGATTTCTTAAAGTATTATATCGCTAAATGAGGTATACTATATATAAGTATGGATGGATATAAGGAAGATATGATATGTTAAGAAAAAGAAATATAATAAGTATAATTCTTTTTTGGGTTATACTTATTGTTTTATATGAGATGATAAGTATAGTCTTTTCAGTGAATGACAGCCCTTCGCAGATGAATGTTCAGGGATTTTTTATGGAGCAAAAGGATTCCTTGGATGTGCTAATGATAGGCTCAAGTGAAGTGTATTCTGACTATTCCCCCGCAATTGCCTGGGAAAACTATGGATATACGTCATATGATTTGTCAATGGGAGCCGCTCCGGCAAATTTATATAAAGATATGATAAAAAAAGGCTTGGAGAGACAGAATCCGAAATTGATTGTAATTTCACTGAATGGATATCTGCATGGAAGCAGTGACTTTGAAAATCCGGTGCAGCTTCATCGTTGGATAGATAATGTTCCATATATTTATGGACGTAAGGATTCAGTTGATTCTCTTCTTAAAGGGCAAGGGAAAGGTCAGTTTTATTTTAATATGGCGTTTTCTCATGTTAATTGGAAACGGCCAATTAGTCTGGCTAAAAATACACTGGAAAAAAGCATTATGACCCTTAATAAACAAAGCTATTTAAAGGGATTTTGTACGGTGTCCGGAAGTGATAAAGGTACTCAGATGGGAGAATTGCAGAATATTGACTTTGATAATGGCTGTGAAGATGCACTGAGAGAACTTTTGGTTTATCTTCAGGCTCAAAATATAGAAAAGGTATTGTTTGTCAGATTTCCACATCAGCGTAAGTTTGAAAATCCTGAAGCTATAGATAAAATTGGTTCTATTATATCCGAATATGGATATGATATTTTGAATTTAAACGATAAATCGAAGGAATTGGGTATAGATGTACCGGCAGACTATAGTGATGCAGAGCATTTAAATATTAATGGAATGGAAAAATGACAGAGTATCTTGGAGCGTATATTATTCATAAGTATGATGTCAGCTCAGGTAAAAGTGCCAAGGATATTGAGAAATGGAATAAATGTGTGAAAAAAACAAAAGAAATGTTAAGTTCTGTTCGTGATGATATGAAAAGTGGAATATGCAGGTTATATTATGAATCGTCCATTTATTGGGAACCTAAGATACAAAAATAGGCATTGACTTATTTCATTCATAACGCTATTATAGTAAAATCGCAGATTAACGAAGATTTTATAAGATGAAACGGATATGAAATGAAAAAGAGAAAAGAAGATTTAAAGGAACTGGTTCTCTATACGGTATTTGGTAATATGACATTTATCATAAGCATAGGTGCTTATGCAGTATTCAATGTCGCGCTTGGAATAAATGAATTGATAGCAAATGCTCTTGCCTGGGTATTTGCAGTGCTTTTTTCGTATATTACCAACAAAAAGTGGGTATTTCGTGTATCAACACCTACAAAAACAGCAGCATTTGTGCAGATGTTTGCATTTTTCAGTGGCAGATTTTTTACCCTGATTATTGAGGAAACTATTATTTTTGTTTTTATAACTATGCTTTCATACCCGAGCATGTGGGTGAAGTTAGCCGCTCAGGTGGTGGTTGTGGTACTCAATTACATAATTAGCAAGCTCTTTGTATTTAAAAATCAATAAGAGTAAGAAAATATTAAGGAACAAAAACTTTTCAAATGCACGTTAATGTGGTAAAATCGGTATAGTTAACATTAATAGGCTTATTACTAGCTGACATAGGAGGTTAATATAAATGGATTTCAGAGCGGAGTACGAGAAATGGTGTACTGACCCATATTTTGATGAGGCTACAAAAGCAGAGCTTAAGGCTATCGCGGGTGATGATAAGGAGATAGAGGACAGATTCTATCGCACACTTGAGTTTGGTACAGCAGGTCTTCGTGGTGTAATAGGAGCGGGCACCAACAGGATGAATATATACACAGTCCGTCAGGCTACACAAGGACTGGCAAATTACATACTTTCACAGGGAGAGGATGCAGTAAAGAGAGGTGTTGCAATCGCACATGACTCACGTAATATGCATGATGAGTTCACTGATGCAACAGCACTCTGCCTTGCAGCAAACGGAATCAAGACATATGTATTCCCGCAGCTTGCACCTGTTCCTGAGCTTTCATACGCAGTAAGGACACTCGGCACCATAGCCGGTGTTGTTATCACAGCAAGCCACAATCCACGCGAGTACAATGGATACAAGGTTTACTGGGAGGATGGTGCACAGGTTACTCCGCCTCATGATACAAGCATCATGGCTGAGGTGGCACAGGTTGCATCATTTGATCAGGTAAAGACTATGGACAAGGCTGCTGCTATTGAGGCAGGTCTTTACAATGTCATCTCTGATGAGGTTGAGGAGGGATATTTCGGAGAGCTTCGCAAGCTTTCTATCCATCCGGAGATTATCAAGGCTATGGCAAAGGATATCAAGATTGTTTACACACCACTCCACGGCACAGGACTTCGCCCTGTACAGAGGGTGCTTAAGGATATGGCTTTGAGAATGTATACATTGAGCCAAGCCAGGCAGTACCTGACGGCAATTTCCCTACATGTCCTTATCCAAATCCAGAGAATCCTGATGCATGGAGCTTGCGCTTGAGCTGGCAAAGGAAAAGGATGCTGATATCGTTTTAGCAACTGACCCTGATGCCGACAGACTTGGTGTATACTGCAAGGATACAAAGACAGGTGAGTATGTGACATTTACAGGAAATATGTCAGCTATGCTTATCGGTGAGTACATCTTAAGCCAGAAGAGTGCCAATGGTACTCTGCCTGAGAATCCTGCGTTTGTTGAATCAATTGTTTCTACAGATATGGGTAAGGCAATTGCTGCAGCATATGGGGTAAAGCATATCGAGGTTCTTACAGGCTTCAAGTATATTGGTGAGCAGATGCTTAAATTCGAAAAGACCGGCTGCAACAACTATGTATTCGGCATGGAGGAGAGCTACGGATGTCTGCCTGGCACATATGCAAGGGACAAGGATGCCCCTGCAGCAGTCTGCATGCTGTGTGAGGTTGCTGCCTTCTACAAGTCACAGGGCAAGACACTCTGGGATGGCATGATTGACATGTACGAGAAGTATGGCTACTACAGAGAGGGCATTTCTACACTGACCTTAAAGGGTATTGATGGTGCCGCACAGATAAATGAGATTATGACAAAGGCACGCGCTGCTGAGCCAAAGCAGTTTGGCGATTATCAGGTGCTTGCTATCCGTGATTACAAGAATGACACAAGAAAAGATATGACAACAGGAAAGGTTGAGCCGACAGGTCTTCCTTCTTCTAATGTACTTTACTACGAACTTAACGATAACGCTTGGTGCTGTGTACGACCTTCTGGTACAGAGCCTAAGATTAAATTCTATTTCGGAGTTAAAGGAGTGTCTCTTGAAGATTCACAGGCTAAGCTTGATGCTTTGTCAGCTGAGGTTCTCGGACAGTTTGAATAAAGACTATGATGAAAATATACATTTGCCCGGATTGTGGCTGGATACGGATGGTTTCAAGAAGGAAAGAGGTTGAATGCTTCAAGTGTGGCAGGCCGCAGATGCGTCTGACGAATCTGGAGTTTGGAAAGTATACCAATATGTCAGAGAAGGAGCGTCAGGACTACGCAGATGCGTGGCTTTACATTCATAGGAAAAAGGAAAAATAACATGGCAAAGAAGAGAAAGAAAAAAAGAGGGCGTAAAAAAATAGTATTATTTGTATTTGAAATATTAGTTTTACTGATAGTATTGGCTGTTTTAGGATTATATAATAGTACAATAGGTAAAATTGATTTCAAGAATGATCTCTCAGCCAGCGAAGCCGGCATTAATGATGATATTGATGAAGATAGCGTGCAGACTATGCATGGATACTTAAATGTTGCTTTGTTCGGACTTGATAATCGTTCGAGCGGTAAATATGATGGTGGAAATTCTGATTGTATAATGATTGCCAGCTTAAACTATGATACAAATGAAGTTAAGCTCGTTTCGCTATACAGAGATACCTATTTGTCTGTTGGAAAGGGCAAGTATTATAAGGCTAATAATGCTTTTGCAAATGGTGGAGCAGAGAATGCAGTCAGAATGATAAATTCCAATCTAGATATGAATATAACTAAGTATGTTTGTGTTGATTGGAAGGCACTTGTGGATGTTATTGATGCATTAGGTGGTCTGGATTTAGATCTTACTAAGGAAGAAGTTCACTGGGTTAACGGATATATAACAGAGACCGCTAATTCAATAGGTTATCCTTGTGATGCATTGAAGGGTGAAGGAATAGTACATCTAAATGGTGTACAAGCGGTGTCATACTCTAGAATCCGATATACGTCAGGAGATGATTTCTTAAGAGCGTCAAGACAAAGAATTGTATTGCAGGCGATACTCGAAAAGTGTAAGGGTGAAGATATAGCAACACTTACATCCATGTGTTCATCAATGATGGACGACATCAGCACTAATTTTACGGTAAAAGAAATCCTGTCACTGGCGAAAAATGTTACCAAGTATCAGATTTCATCTACTACAGGATTTCCATATAATGTTACTACAAAGAGGCTTTCCAATGTAGGAGATACGGTTATTCCTATTGATTTGGCTACAGATGTTGTACAACTGCATAAGTATCTTTTCGAAGATGATTCATATACGGTATCAAATACTGTGCAGTCTATAAGTGATGCTGTACAGAAAAAGACCGGGGTTAATTCAAAAACAGAAATATATGATACAACAAAGTATAATAACACCGCTGGTGCAACAGGAACTGAAGGGGCTAAGCAAAAAAATAAAGATGCTCAGGATGCCCTGAAGAAGAGCCAGTCAGAATCTGAAAATGACTCGACAACAAAATCCTCGTCCGATGATTCAGATGACTAAATGCTTAAAGCCAGCTATTAGGGAGAATCTATGAAAACAGAAATCAAAGACAAAATCACAGCAACAAACCAGAAATACTTAAAGAAATTCTTAACACAGGAAATGCCGGCAAAGCTGGAGAGCCAGCTTGAGCACATGGACTGGTCATACCTTGATATGATTCACAACAAGGAGCAGCAGAGAGGTACATTCTCACCACTTGCAGCTATGGAGCTATCAGAGATAGAGGCAAATAAGGACAAATACCTTGCAACAGGTCTTGATGCGGTTGGGAATGGCAAGGTCGGTGCCATTCTTCTTGCCGGTGGACAGGGCACACGTCTTGGCTTTGACAAGGCTAAGGGCATGTTCAATATCGGAAAGACAAAGGAACTCTACATCTTTGAGCAGCTTGTCGCAAACCTCAAGAAGGTTACAAATCAGACAGGCACATGGGTGCCACTGTATGTCATGACAAGCGAGATAAATGATAGCATGACAAGAGAGTTCTTTGAAGAGCACGGCTATTTTGGATACAACAAGGACTATGTGAAGTTTTTCGTGCAGGAAATGGTTCCGGCAGTTGATTTTGATGGAAATCTTCTCATGAAATCTGAGGATTCACTTGCCATGTCACCAAACGGAAACGGTGGATGGTTCAAGTCACTCATCAATGCCGGTCTCGATAAGGATTTGAAGGACAAGGGTGTTGAGTGGCTCAATGTATTTGCTGTGGACAATGTACTTCAGCAGATTGCAGATCCTGTATTTGTCGGCGCTACAATCGAGTCCGGCTGTGTCAGCGGCTCTAAGGTGGTCAGAAAATGTGATCCATATGAGAGAGTTGGTGCTATGTGTCTTGAGAATGGCAAGCCTTCGATTGTCGAGTATTACGAGCTTACACCTGAGATGGCGGAGGCAAAGAATGAGAATGGTTCATTGCAGTATGGCTTTGGTGTTATACTTAACTATTTATTCCGCGTGGACAAGCTCATGGCTATCGCAGAAAAGAGCCTTCCGCTCCATGTTGTAGAGAAGAAAGTGCCTTATATTGATGAGAATGGCACAGAGCATAAGCCTGAGACTCCAAATGCATACAAGTTTGAGACACTCATTCTGGATATGGTATACATGATGGATAACAGCCTGCCATTTGAGGTAGACAGAGAGAGGGAGTTTGCACCTGTAAAGAATGCGACAGGTACAGATTCAGTTGAAACAGCGAGAGCTCTTCTTGAGAAGAACGGAATTGAAATTTAATATATGATTTATGGTAACTGTTCATTGGCAGGGATGTATTGATATTCTGCAATTTCTATTTATCGCAGACTTAGAGGTGCATCTGCCGATGAGCAGTTATTTTTATATGGAAAATAGCATGGGGTACAATTTATGAAAAAATAAATAATCCCGTCACAAATTAAACACAGATTGACAGTATACTTCTAAATATAAACGAAAGGAGAAATTATTATGGATAACAATTATAGAAATATGAATGATACAAATAATACTAACAGTACAAATAACACAAATAAGAATACAAACAATGTAAATTTCACAATGTCGGGTAATCCTTACAATCCGGATGAGTCACAGAGGGCTGCACAGACTAATAATACATCAGCTGAAAGCTATTCACAGAGCTACAATCCATATTCGCAGGCTTCTGCAGCAGGACAGCCAAATGTAAATCAGTCATATGCAAATCAGCCTTATTCTAATCAGTCGTATAATTCAGGCACAAATAATAATGCATATGGAGGTACATCAGCAGGTTCGACAGACAATTCATATAGCCGGACGAATATGAATGGTCAGGCATACCAGCAGACTGCAAAGCCTAAGAAACAGAGAGCACCTAGAAAGCCTGGTGCATTTGGACCATTTGCAGCAAAGACAGTAGCGGCAGCTCTTATCTTTGGACTCGTCGGAGGCGGTGTTTTCACAGGAGTAAGCTATATTGGCACGAGAGCTATTTCAAATTCTTCTACTGCAAGTGCAAAGCTTACCACTACAACATCCGGTGGGACTAAGCAGACATCCTCAGGGGATGCAAAGGATCTGACAGATGTATCATCAGTTGTCGATGAGGTCATGCCTAGCATCGTTGCTATCACAAATACAGGAACAGTTACCTACAACAGCTTTTTCGGAAAGAAGTCACAGCAGGCACAGAGCTGCGGCTCAGGTATCATTGTGAGTGAGGATGATGATTATCTCTACATTGCTACAAACAATCATGTTGTGGCAGATTCAGAGGAGCTCACAGTACAGTTTGATGATGATTCAGTGGTAAAGGCAGAAATCAGAGGAACAGATCCTGATGATGATCTTGCAGTTGTACGTGTAAAGAAAGCAGACCTTGGAAAAGATACTTACTCAAATATCAAGATTGCAACAATCGGAGATTCTGATAGTGTAGCTGTTGGAAGTCCTGCAATTGCTATCGGTAATGCACTTGGATACGGACAGTCTGTCACAACAGGTATAGTAAGTGCGCTTAACAGAACTGTTACTACACAGGATTCACAGACAGGTGAGACTGTAACTAACAACAATCTCATCCAGACAGATGCAGCAATAAACCCGGGAAACAGTGGTGGAGCACTCTTAAATGAAAACGGCGAGGTCATCGGTATCAACTCCGTAAAATATTCTTCGACAGATGTTGAGGGTATCGGATATGCAATTCCAATGTCGGTTGCAAAGCCTATTATTGAGAGCCTCATCCAGGATGGAAAGTATACAAACGAGAATCAGGCATACCTTGGAATAAAGGGTGGCGATGTTTCGTCTGAGATGGTAGCCTATGGCTTCCCACAGGGTGTGTATGTTTCATCTGTTTCAGCTGGTTCAGGTGCCGCAAATGCCGGCTTACAGGAGGGAGATATCATCACCGCTGTTGACAGCACAAAGATTTCTTCTATGACAGAGCTGCAGTCAGCGTTAAAGAGCTACAAGGCCGGAGATAAGGTTACTCTTACTGTTGCCCGTCAGAGTGGCAGACAGTACGAAGAGAGCAAGGTTGAAGTAACCTTAAGCTCTGCAAAGGATATCCAGCAGTAATTCCTGCGCAGTGTATTGGCGTGAGGTCGGGACGTAAGCCCTGGGTATCGGCGGCGCACACATACTCTTGCGGTCGCTACGCTACGTGGCTAAGATACTGTACGAAATTATGCTTGAAGGGTTTCTATGCTTGACGAAACCGTCGAAACGCGCCGTCCGTGGCGCGTTTTCTCCTCACCCCTGCGTCCATGCAGGGGTGTTTCTGCGTTTCATGGGCATAATTTCTACAGTATCTAAGCCACTTCGCTATTCGCTCCTGCAAGAGTACGTGTGCGCCACCGGTGCCCGGGGCTTACGTCCCTTACGCTGTGGAGGAATTGTGCTTACGTGTGCGCCGCTGCTATGCGCGGCTTACGTTCGCTATGTCGTGGTGGAAATGTTGTTCAAATCAGTTCAAAGTACTAGACAAATTCCCTAAAATATTAGATAATGTATATAAATAATTTTACTTTTGCACCGCATAGGAATTCTTCAAAATTGATGGTTTATATGTAGATTTATCATAGTATACACATCGGTTTATGATTATGAGATATAATACACATTGAGCGGATGCAGCATAGGAGGTCGGCATGAAGAAGAAAAAAATAGTTATTGCACTCGGACATGATGCTCTTGGAACAACTCTTCCAGAGCAGCACGAGGCTACAAAGCATACAGCAAAGGCAGTTGCAGATTTTATCAGGGACGATTATGAGGTTGTTATCACACACAGCAACGGACCGCAGGTGGGCATGATTCACACCGCTATGTCTGAGTTTTGCAGGATTTATCCTGAGTATACAGCTACACCTACAGCAGTCTGTTCTGCAATGAGCCAGGGCTATATAGGATATGATTTACAGAATGCTATCCGTACAGAGCTTCTTGGCAGAGGAATTTACAAGACCGTTTCTACAATACTTACACAGGTGGTTGTTGACCCGTATGATGAGGCTTTTTATCATCCGACAAAGATCATTGGCCGTGTTATGACAGAGGCAGAGGCTGAGGAAGAGGAGAAGAAGGGCAACCATGTGACACAGGTTGAGGGAGGCTACAGAAGAGTAGTGGCAGCTCCAAAGCCTGTTGATATAGTGGAAAAGGATGCTATTAAGGCTCTTGTTGATGCGGATCAGGTTGTTATCGCATGCGGTGGCGGCGGAATTCCTGTTTTAGCACAGGATAACAAGCTTCAGGGCGCCAGTGCTGTTATCGAGAAGGATCTTGCAGCAGGAAAGCTTGCAGATACTCTTGATGCTGACAGACTTGTTATACTTACAAGCGTTGACAAGGTCTGCCTGAACTATGGCAAGGAGGATGAGAAGCCGCTTGATACCATGACTGTCGATGAGGCAAAGAAGTATCTTGCAGCAGGCGAGTTTGATGAGGGTACCATGGCTCCAAAGATTGAGGCGGCTATCGACTTTATCGGTGACTCTGCCATCCGTTCGGTGCTTATCACAAAGCTCAACAAAGAGGGCAAGACTGTTTCTGGTGGCATGGGCACTTTAATTACAAAGTAGAGCTTAATTGTTATAATTCACATATATCCCACACATCTATATGCATTTTGCAGAGCAGATGTGTGGGTAGTTTTATAAGAAACAAGGTCGCTATTCAGAACCCCCGAGAACAAGAAAAGTAAGATAGAAGGTAACACAAAATGAGTGAGAAAAGGCTTCAAAAGAGAGATGAAATCTCAGACGAGTACAAATGGAAGCTTGAGGATATGTATGAGACAGATGAGCTGTGGGAGGCTGAGTGTGAAAAAGCGTCACAGCTTGCAGAAAAGCTATCCGGATTTAAGGGACATCTGGCAGACAGTGCAGCAACGCTGCTTGATTTTTTTAAGAAGCAGGATGAGCTGTCTTATTATTTGGAGCGTATAGTGGTTTATGCGAATGAGCGCTCGCATCAGGACACTGCCGTGTCGAAATATCAGGCATATGTGTCAAAGGCAGAGACACTGACTGTTCAGGCATCAGGTGCGCTGGCATTTGCGAGTCCGGAGATTTTGCAGATAGATGATAAAAGGCTTGAGAGCTTTTATGGTGAGAGCGATGAGCTTGTGCACTATAAGCGTGCGATTGATGAGATAATGCGTCAGAAAGCGCACACCTTATCGGCTGCAGAGGAGAATATTCTGGCGCAGTGCGGTGAGATGGCTGCAGCACCGGAGAATATATTCAGCATGTTCAATAATGCGGATATCAAATTCCCGTATATCACTGATGTTGAGGGAAATAAAATCCGTATCACGCACGGCAATTTCATAGATTTTTTAAGCAGTAAGGACAGAAGCCTGCGTAAGCAGGTGTTCCGTGGAGTCTATGATTCGTACAAGAAGTGGAGCAATACTGTTTCCATGATGTACATCAGCAAGCTGAAAAATGACACTTTTTATGCAAGGGTAAGAAAATATGACAGCGCAAGAGCCATGTATTTATCTGATGGCGATATTCCGGAGAGTGTCTATGACAATCTGATTGAGACGGTTCACGCACATCTGCCGGCTCTACACAGGTATATGGCGCTTAGAAAAAAGCTTTTAGGTGTGGAGCATCTGCATATGTATGATTTGTTTGCACCGATTGTGGACAATGTACAGACCACCTACACCTATGATGGGGCGAAAAAGCTTGTGGCAAAGGCCCTTGAGCTATGGGCGATGAGTATGTCAGCACACTTAAGGCTGGCATGGAGAGTGGCTGGATAGATGTCTATGAGAATGAGAACAAGAGAAGCGGTGCATATTCATGGGGCGCTTACGGCACACATCCGTATGTGCTTTTGAACTATGCCGATAATCTGGACAGTGTGTTTACGCTGGCTCATGAGATGGGACATGCGATGCATACATACTATTCAAATGAGCATCAGAGCATCACCTACGCAGGATATCTTATTTTTGTGGCTGAGGTTGCATCCACCTGTAATGAGTCGCTTCTCATGCATTATTTGCTTGAACATTGTGAGGATGAGAATGAGAGAAAATATCTCATGACACATTTTTTGGACGGCTTCAGGACGACACTTTTCAGGCAGGCGCAGTTTGCAGAGTTTGAGCATATAGCTCACCGGAAAATGCAAAAGGGCGAACCGGTTACCAAGGATGTGCTAAATGAGCTATGGCATGAGCTGAATGTGCAGTACTACGGACCGGATATGCGCGTGGATGATGAGATATCATATGAGTGGATGCGCATACCGCATTTTTACACACCGTACTATGTATATCAGTACTCGACAGGCTATTCGGCAGCAGTTGCTTTTTCAAAAAAGATACTTGAGGAGGGAAAGCCTGCTGTGGATAAGTATATAGGAAATTTCCTGTGCGGTGGATGCTCGAAGAATCCAATCGAGCTGCTAAAGAGTGCTGGTGTTGATATGAGCACACCAAAGCCTGTGGATGACGCACTCAATGTATTTGAGGATTATCTGAAGCAGTTTGAGGCAGCAACTAAGTAAGGAGGAAAACACTTTTATGGAAAGAATTAAAAGCTTTACAATCAATCATAATATTCTTAAACCTGGATTTTATATTTCAAGAAAAGACGGAGGAATCGTTACATATGACCTTCGTACAAGAAAACCAAATGCAGGCGATTATATGTCCAATTCGGCTATGCACTCAGTGGAGCATATGTTTGCAACATGTGTGAGAAACTCTGAGATTGCAGATGATGTGATATATTTTGGACCGATGGGCTGTCAGACAGGCTTCTACCTCGTAGTGAGGGATGTCGAGCCTGGGAAGGTTTTTGAAATCACAAAAGATGTATTAAAACAGATACTGGAGTATGATGGACCGGTGTTTGGTGCGTCAGCCATAGAGTGTGGACATTACGAGAATCTGTCGCTTGGCGAGGCAAAGAAGGAGTGCCGTGCATATCTTAAGGTGCTTGAGAGCCAGACAAATATGGAGTTTACTTACCCACAGTAATCAGAATGGAGAAATAAAATGACAATAGGTGTAATTGGTGCAATGCAGATGGAGGTCGATGACTTAAAGGCTCAGATGACAGACACACAGACTGAAGTTTACAGCGGTGTGGAGTTTGTCGAGGGTAAAATCGGCGATCAGTATGTGGTTGCAGCGAAGTGTGGAATAGGAAAGGTGTTTGCAGCGATATGTGCAGAGGCCATGATTTTGAAATATGATGTCGATATGATTGTCAATATCGGAGTGGCCGGTACTTTGACAAAGGACTTAAATGTGCTTGACGTGGCAGTAGCCACAAACGTGCTGCAGCACGATATGGATACATCGCCAATCGGAGATCCGAAGGGACTTCTTTCCGGCATCAACATGATTCTGCTTCCGGCAGATACAAAAATGGTGGAGCTTATGTGCTCTTGCTTAGCTGACAGGAATATCCACTACAAAAAGGGCAATATCGCAACAGGAGATCAGTTTATTGCCACAAAGGAGCAGAAGGATTATATTTCGAATACCTTTGATGCAATCGCAGCAGAGATGGAGGGCGGCAGCATCGGTCATGTGTGCTATGTGAACAAGGTGCCATTTGCCATTCTTCGCTCAATATCAGACGGCGATGGCGGCGAGACAGACTACCAGACCTTTGCGGAGAAGGCTGCGCATCAGTCGATTGAGGTAGTGCTTGAGTTTATCGGAAGGGCAGAAGAACTGAAATAGAGTTATTTCATTATTCATAATTTGTGATAATAAAGAATAGTATATAGCATGAGTGAATACAGAGCATACATGCAAAATACAAAACTACATAATGGGACAAAACGAAAGAAACGCCGACACAGATTCCTTTTTGGAGTGCTGCTGTCGGCGCTTCTTATTACAGGCGCTTTATATGGCAGAGAGTATGACATATCACAGCTGAAAAATATAGAGGTGATGGAGACACTTAGCAGTGCTGTGAGTCAGTTCGGGGACAGAAAGCTGCCTGTATATTCGGTTCAGACAACAGAAAAAAAGATAGCCCTTTCATTTGACTGTGCCTGGGGAGCAGAGGATTTTGACAGTATGATGGAGACACTTGACAAGCACAACGTAAAAGCTACATTTTTTATGACAGGAGGGTTTGTGAGTGATAACCCTGAATATGTAAAGACGCTGGTTGAAAAAGGGCATGAGCCCGGAAATCACAGTGAGCACCACAATGATATGGCAACAATCACGGCAGGCGAGATGAAGACAGAGATAATGGATGTGCACAAAAAGGTCAAGGAGCTGACCGGAAAGGATATGAGGGTATTCAGACCGCCATACGGCTCGTACAACAATGAACTGATTGACACAGTGTATGGCTGTGACTATTATCCAATCCAGTGGGATGTGGATTCGCTCGACTGGAAAAACTATGGTGTGCAAAACATCATAGATACAGTGTGCAATCACAAAAGCCTGGATTGTGGCTCGATAATACTCTGCCATCTAGGCGCCAAATACACCTCGCAGGCACTCGATGAGATGCTCACGAAGCTGCAGGACATGGGCTATGAGATAGTTCCGGTATCAAAGCTGATCATGACAGAAGGCTATCATATGGATGCAAACGGTATGCAGATCAAGGACTGATCAATTTCATAAATCAATATTTTAGTCAATATTTAGTCAATAATTTAGCCCCATACGATATTGTTATTTACAGACAAGTGTGTTAAACTAAAACTATATTTTAAAGAAGCTGTGAGACAGCTATGGGGGTAAATTATATGACAGATACAGGTTTTTTAGTAGCATTCTTTATAGTTATTTTTTTAGTTATCATCTTTGCGCTTGTCGCTGTAATCGGAGCTGTTACAAGTGCTGTTGCAGGTATCAATGATGATGAGGATGAGATTGAGGAAGAGGGCATTTGAAGTTAAAATAAATAAAAGACATTTAAGGACATCGGATTATATTAATCGTATAATTGGGTGTCTTTTTATTGTTAAAATCTCTTAAAAAAGTATAAACCAATTGAGTTGCAATCCGCCACATTGTATAATAAAAGTATAACAGCGAATTAAATTTATTGTGAAAATCGCAGTAAGCATTGTCTATTAAACTAATGCAGGACATTATCAAAGAAAAAGAAAAGGAGGGGTCAGATGATATCAAGATATAGTGTAAAAAAGCCTTTTACTGTACTTGTAGGAGTACTGCTGGTAATAGTACTCGGTGTTGTATCACTTGGCAGGATGACGACAGATCTGCTGCCGGATATGAGCTTTCAGTATGCACTTATCGTGACAACAGATATGGGAGCAAGTCCACAGGAGGTGGAGAGCGATGTCACCGCGCCGCTTGAAGCAGCTATGGCAACTACGTCCAATATCAAAAACGTAAGCTCAATGTCATATAACAGCTATTCTCTGGTGACATGCGAGTATGAGCAGAATGCCAACATGGATTCTGTAGTGATAGAGATGCAGCAGAAAATAGATCAGGTCAAGGCTGGCTGGAAGGATGGAGTGGGTACTCCGACCATTATGAAGATAAATCCGGACATGCTTCCAATCATGATGACTGCTGTGGATATGGATGGGAAAAGCAAGTCGGAAATCACAGACTTTGTGGAAAACACACTAAAGCCTGCAATTGAGAGTACAGAGGGTGTTGCATCAGTGACTGCAACAGGTGAGCTCACCGAGCAGATACAGGTCACGATGAATCAGGCCAAGATAGATGAGCTCAATGAGAAAATAAATAATGCCGTTTCAAAGAAATTTGACGATGCAAAAAGTCAGATGGATGATGCAAGCGCAAAGATAGAGAGCGGACAAAACGCAATCACATCTGCATCGGATCAGATGAGCGCGGGAGTGGATACGCTAAAGGAGCAAAAGGCAAAGCTTGCAGAGCAGAAGACTCAGCTAGAGAGTACTCTTGCAAGCTTAAATGAGCAGAAGAGCCAGCTTGAAACAATTCAGTCAGCTCTTTCAGACTTCATGAATAGTGATACATATACAAAGACAATTCCGTCACTCAAAGAGGGCGCAAATGCACCGGGTGAAGCGGGCACAGCACTCAAAGCGCAGCTTGAGCAGGTTAATAAGCAGATTGCAACACAGTTTTCAGGTCTCTCGGCGCTTGGAATCACCGTAAACACAGCAGATGATCTGCCTGCGGCAGCGTCAGCGATAGCACAGACTCTCATTCAGGTGAATACAGGTATAGAGCAGTGCCAAAGCGGGCTTGACCAGATAGCACAAGGAGAGACAGCACTTTTAGATGCCTATGATAATCTAAACAGTCAGGCAGCCATCAGCTCTATAAGCATAGGACAGCAGTCAGCTCAGCTTGCAACAGCAGCGGCATCTCTTGACAGCTCAAAAAAGGAGCTTGAAAAGAGCAGGGATGATGCACTTGACAAGTCAAACTTAAATGCAGTTTTAACAATTGACTCACTCTCGCAGCTGCTCGTCGCACAGAATTTTGATATGCCTGCAGGCTATGTAAATGATTCAAATGGCACGCAGTACATAGTACAGGTGGGAGATGAGATAAAATCAATTGATGATTTAACAAATCTGGTGCTTATGGATATGAAGCTTGATGGAATAGCTCCTATTCATGTCGGTGATGTGGCAGATGTTGAGATGACTGACAACTCGGATGAGACATATGCGATAGTCAACGGTAATCCCGGAATAATGCTCTCCATGGAGAAGCAGACCGGCTACTCTACAGGAGATGTCACAGACCGCCTTTTAGACAAGTTTGATTCGCTGGAAAAGGAAAATGATGGATTACACACCACAGTGCTCATGAATCAGGGTGTATACATCGACATGGTAGTAAAGAGTGTTATGGAAAATATGATAGTGGGAGCAATACTTGCCATTTTCGTATTGCTCTTGTTCTTAAAGGATATAAAGCCAACACTTGTTATCGCAGCATCTATACCGCTATCGGTTATTGTGGCAGTGGTGCTTATGTATTTTACGGATATCACCTTAAATATCATTTCAATGTCGGGACTTGTGCTTGGAATAGGAATGCTGGTGGATAATTCAATTGTAGTAATTGAGAATATCTACAGATTAAGGGGAGAGGGATATTCGGTAAAGAAGGCGGCTGTTGAGGGTGCAAATCAGGTGGCAGGAGCCATTTTTGCCTCTACACTTACCACGGTAAGTGTGTACGCGCCAATCATTTTTACTGATGGAATCACGAGACAGCTCTTTGTAGACCTGGCACTTACGGTAGCGTTTACTCTTATGGCATCTCTTGTAGTGGCACTCACATTTGTACCGGCAATTGCTTCAGGCATGCTCAAAAAGACGAAGGCTATAAAGCATCCATGGTTTGACCGTTTTAAGGATTGGTATGGAAATGTGCTCGGCACATGTCTCAGATTTAAGCCGGTGGTATTTATTGTGGCAGTAGTGCTTTTAGTCGGCAGTGGCGCACTTTGCATGTCAAGGGGAATGACATTTATGGATATGGACATGGAGTCAAATCAGATTTCACTTACCATAGAGGCAAAGGATGACGAAAAGCTTGACTTCAAGCAGCTTACAGAGCTGTCTGATAAGGTCATGGACAAAATCTCTGATATAAAGGGAATAGACACAATAGGAGCTACAGCAGGCGGCAACTCTACCATGAACCTGATGAGCTCAGGAAGCGACAGTGTGAGCATGTATATATTGCTTGATGAGAAGTCGGATGTTTCATCGGATAAGGTAATAGATGAAATTGAAAAACGCACAAAGAATCTGGACTGCAAGGTAACAGCATCTTCACAGGCTATGGACTCATCAGAGTTTTTCGGAAGTGGTCTCTCTGTCAGAATTAAGGGTAATGATATAGAAAAGCTGCAGAAGCTTGCAGGTGATGTGGCAGATATCCTTAAGGATACAAATGGAGTGACAGATATAGATGACGGTCTTGGAGATACAATCAATGAGCTTAAGATAACTGTGGATAAGGAAAAAGCAGCAAAGTATGGCTATACGGTGGCTCAGGTATACCAGCTCGTATCCGGTGAGATATCATCTCAAAAGAGTGCAACAACCATTACGACCGACATAAAGGACTATGAGGTATACTTACAATCCGCAGAGCAGTCTGATGTGACTGTGGACGACATCAAAAACCTTACATTTACCTATAAGGATAATGATGGCAGTGAAAAGGAGATTCCGCTCAGTGATATCTGCACTATTTCGCAGGAACAGACATTAAGCACCATTCATCGAGATGCTCAGACAAGATATATTACAGTATCAGGTGCGGTTGATGAAAACCATAATGTAACATTACTAAGCAATAAAATTAAATCAAAAATTAATAAACTTAGCATTCCTGATGGCTATTCAATAGACATGGAGGGCGAGGATGAGACAATAAATGAGTCAATGAGTCAGCTTGGACTTATGCTTGTGCTTGCAGTGATATTTATCTATCTTATCATGGTGGCGCAGTTCCAGTCATTGCTTTCACCATTTATTATCATGTTCTGTATACCTCTTGCGTTTACAGGAGGCTTTATAGCTCTTTTCATCACGGGAAATGAGCTCGGAATCATATCAATGCTTGGCTTTATCATGCTGGCAGGTCTCATTGTAAATAATGGAATCGTGCTCATTGATTACATCAATCAGGCTAGGAGAGAGGGCATGAGCAAGCATGAGGCAATCATAGACGCAGGCCGTACAAGGCTTCGTCCAATACTGATGACAGCGATGACCACCATACTTGCAATGTTTACATCGGCGATCGGTATCGGAGATGGCTCAGATATGATAAGCCGATGGCAATCGCAATAATAGGAGGTCTCGTATACGGAACCATCCTTACGCTTATAGTAATTCCATGTATCTATGATGCGTTCAACAGAGAGAAGAGCATGGTAGAGGAAGAACTGTAGCAGGATAGAAGGAAAAAAGCTGGAAATATAGAGAGTTGGAGGATTTTTACATGGCAAAGTATATTATGGCATTAGATGCGGGCACTACCAGCAACAGATGTATACTTTTCAATGAGAAGGGCGAGATGTGCAGCGTGGCACAGAAGGAATTTACGCAGTTTTTTCCAAAGCCGGGCTGGGTGGAGCATGATGCAGAGGAAATCTGGGCCACACAGCTTGAGGTGGCAAAGGAGCAATGGCCAATATCCAGGCTACGGCAGCCGACATATGTGCGATAGGCATTACTAACCAGAGAGAGACCACAATTGTATGGGATAAAAATACAGGTGAGCCGGTTTATCACGCGATAGTATGGCAGTGCAGACGCACGGCAGAGTATGCGGATTCACTGAAGGAAAAGGGGCTTACAGAGACCTTCAGAAAAAAGACAGGGCTTGTGATAGATGCTTATTTTTCGGCAACTAAGCTCAAGTGGCTCCTTGACAATGTGCCGGAAGCGAGGGAGAGAGCCGAAAGAGGCGAGCTTTTGTTTGGAACAGTCGAGACATGGCTTATATGGAAGCTCACTCAGGGACAGGTGCATGTCACGGATTATTCCAATGCTTCAAGAACCATGATGTTTAATATCAATACCTTAAAGTGGGATGATGAGATACTTAAGGAGCTTGATATACCAAAGAGCATGCTTCCAAAGCCAATGCCGTCAAGCTGTGTATATGGTGAGGTGAATCCTGTGTTTTTCGGGGGCCCGATTCCTATCGCGGGAGCGGCAGGAGACCAGCAGGCTGCGCTTTTTGGCCAGACCTGCTTTAGGGCAGGGGAAGCCAAAATACATACGGTACAGGCTGTTTTCTGCTGATGAACACAGGTGAGATGCCTGTATCCTCAAAGAACGGACTTGTTACCACTATAGCCTGGGGCATAGACGGCAAGGTGGTATATGCGCTGGAGGGCTCAATATTTGTGGCAGGAGCTCAATCCAGTGGCTGCGCGATGAGATGAAATTTATCGATTCCTCAACAGATTCAGAGTATATGGCGAGAAAGGTAAAAGACACAAACGGCTGCTACGTGGTGCCGGCATTTACAGGGCTTGGAGCACCGTACTGGGACCAGTATGCCAGAGGAACCATTGTGGGCTTACGAGAGGTGTAAACAAGTACCATGTCATAAGAGCAACTCTGGAATCAATGGCATTTCAGGTAAATGATGTGCTTGAGGCAATGAAGGCTGATTCGGGCATCAATCTCACATCACTTAAGGTGGACGGTGGCGCCAGTGCCAATAATCTGCTTATGCAGATGCAGGCTGATATCAGCAATGCACCGGTTAACAGGCCTGTGTGCGTGGAGACAACAGCCATGGGCGCAGCGTACCTCGCAGGGCTTGCAGTTGGCTACTGGGAAAGCATGGATGATATAAAGAGAAACTGGTCTGTTGACCGTGTGTTTGAGCCGGAGATAGAGGCTGATTTGAGAGAAAAGAAGCTTAAAATGTGGAAAAAGGCTGTCGCCTGCGCATTTAACTGGGCGAAGGATGAATAATAGCTGATGCTTGCATTGTTTTAAATGGGCTCAGTGATACAGCAGGTAAACAATATATGGGAATTGGTGGGAGAAAATAACATGTATGATGTAGTAATTATAGGAGCGGGAGTATCGGGAAGCGCCTGTGCCAGAGAGCTTTCGAAATATAACCTGTCCATCTGCGTGGTGGAAAAGGAGGAGGACGTGTGCTGTGGCACCTCAAAGGCAAACAGTGCTATTGTCCATTCCGGAATTGATTGTAAGACCGGTACACTTATGGCACAGATGAATCTTCGTGGAAATGAGATGATGGATGAGCTTTCGAAGAAGCTTGATTTTGAGTTTCGAAGAAACGGCTCACTGATATTGTGCTTTAGCGAGGACGATATGCCAAGGCTTAAGGAGCTTTACAATCAGGGGATTGCAAACGGCGTGCCGGGACTTGAAATTCTCGATTCAAAGAAAGCACATGAGATGGAGCCGAATCTGTCTGATGAAGTGGTGGCTGCTATTTACTGCCCGACAGGAGGCATTGTGTGTCCGTTTGGCATGAATATCGCATTTGCTGAGAATGCGGCGGCAAACGGTGTGGAGTTTTTATTTAACACCGAGGTGAAGGAGATACAAAAGGAGCAGACAGGCTATGTTCTCATTACACCAAACGGCGAAATTCATGCACGCTGCGTTGTAAATGCAGCCGGTGTATATGCTGATGTGTTCCATAACATGGTGAGTGAAAACAAAATACATATCACACCAAGGCGCGGAGAGTACGAGCTTTTAGACAGGGCTGCGGGAGGTATCGTTGACAAGACTATTTTCCAGCTCCCGGGCAAATACGGTAAGGGCGTGCTTGTAACCCCGACAGTACACGGAAATATATTAATCGGACCTACAGCAGTTGACCATGAGGACAAGGATGGTACAAATACAACGAGAGCCGGCTTAGAGCATGTTGTGACATCCGGCACACGTTCGGTGCCGTCACTTCCTATGCGTCAGGTTATCACATCGTTTGCAGGAAATCGTGCACATGAGGACGGACATGAGTTTATCATCGAGGAGCTTTCTGACGCACCGTATTTTGTTGACTGCGCAGGTATAGAGTCACCGGGCTTATCAAGTGCACCGGCTATCGGCGAGAGGGTGGCAGCAATAGTTGAGGGGCTTTTTAATCCTTCTAAAAATGCGGACTTCATCGAGACAAGAAAAGGTATTTTAAATCCAAAGAAGCTTTCAGAGAATGAGTATAAAGCGCTGATAAAAGAAAAGCCTGAGTATGGAAATATAATATGCCGCTGTGAGATGATTACGGAGGGCGAGATAATAGATGCGGTAAACAGACCACTGGGCGCAAAGTCACTCGATGGTGTGAAGAGACGCACCAGAGCCGGAATGGCAGATGTCAGGCAGGCTTTTGTTCTCCGAGAGTTATGGAGATTATCGCCGGAGAGAGAGGTATTTCGCAGCTTGACATCACTAAAAGCGGTGGGAAGTCAAAGATAGTTGTTGGAATGAGCAAGAATCGCGGATAGGGGGACCATATGGAGTTTTACGATATTGTGATAGTAGGAGGCGGTCCGGCAGGTCTTGCGGCAGCAGCTTCCGCTAAGAAAAATAAAATAGATAAAATACTTATACTGGAAAGAGACTGTGAGCTTGGCGGTATCTTAAATCAATGTATACACAACGGCTTTGGTCTGCATACCTTTAAGGAGGAACTCACAGGTCCTGAATATGCCGGCCGATTTATCAAAGAGGTCAAAGAGCTTGGCATAGAGTACAGGCTCAATACGATGGTCATGGATATCTCAACCGGTGACGAGTTCGAAAACGGGGCAGATGACAGGCATGATGTAAAGATAAAAGATGAGGCAAACGATAAAATAGTTACAGCTATGAACCGCACAGACGGACTTTTCCATATCGCCGCAAAGACTGTAATACTTGCGATGGGCTGCAGGGAGAGAGCAAGAGGTGCTCTTAACATACCCGGCTACAGACCGGCAGGAATTTTCTCGGCGGGCACAGCTCAGAGACTGGTGAATATAGAAGGATACATGCCGGGACGAAAGGTAGTAATACTCGGCTCAGGAGACATTGGTCTTATCATGGCTAGGAGAATGACCTTAGAGGGTGCCACTGTGCAGGTGGTTGCAGAGCTCATGCCGTATTCGGGAGGCTTGAAGCGTAATATCGTGCAGTGCCTTGATGATTTTAAAATCCCGCTTAAGCTCAGCCACACAGTGGTTGATATAAAGGGCAGGGAGCGTGTGGAGGGCATCACTCTCGCACAGGTGGATGAGCACAACAAGCCTATTGAGGGAACAGAGGAATTTTACGAGTGCGATACGCTTTTACTCTCATGCGGACTCATTCCGGAAAATGAGATTTCAAAAACAGCCGGTGTAGAGCTCAATCCGGTAACAAGCGGACCTGTCGTAAACGAAAGCCTTGAGACAAATGTGCCCGGTGTATTTGCCTGCGGAAATGTGCTTCATGTGCATGACCTCGTGGATTACGTGTCAGAGGAAGCGACAGCAGCAGGCCGCCATGCCGCAGAATATGTGAAAAATGGCGGTGATAAGAGTTGCGATGGCAAAGAGATATCGATAACAGCTACAGGCGGAGTACGATATACTGTCCCAAGCACTATAAATACTGCACAAATGGATGATACTGTGACGGTAAGATTTCGAGTGGGAGCTGTGTATAAGAATTGCTATATTGCAGTATATCTGGATGATAAACAGCTGCAGCACCGCAAGCGTCCTGTTATGGCGCCGGGTGAGATGGAGCAGGTAGTGCTTAAGAAGAAGCAGCTCATCGAAACAGACAATCCCCGCACAATTACGATAAAGATTGAGGAGGCATAGTATATCATGGAAGAAAGAAATTTGACATGTATAGGCTGCCTCTGGGCTGTGCCTTAAGGTGACAATAGATGGAGAAAATGTCACCGTAACCGGAAATACCTGCAAGCGCGGAGCAGACTACGGAGCAAAGGAAGTAACGCATCCGACACGAATCGTGACAAGTACAGTCTGTGTGAAAAATGGCACAATACCGATGGTATCAGTAAAGACGGCACAGGATATTCCAAAGGAAAAGATAATGGATGTGATGGAGTGTATAAACCAAATCACGGTAGAGGCACCGGTGCATATAGGTGATGTACTGCTTAGCGATGTTGCAGCAACCGGTGTGGATATAGTGGCAACAAAGAATGTTGTGCAAAAATCATATTGACAAATCACCCAATGCACTTTAATATTGTAGAAAGAAACAGGCAAATATTTAAAGGCATAAGAAAGAGGAGTACATGACGAAAGCTTTCAGAGAGAGCATCCGGTCCGTAAGATGGTGATACATTTTGGGCAGGCTGAAAGGTGCTTAAGACAGAAATCATGGAAGGTAGCTTTTGAGCCGAAGAACCCAGAAAGTTAAATCTATATATAACAAGATTTGACATAAGTTCTTCCGATTAGTCCACGTTACAGGACATGAGGCATTCGAGTTT
>ENA-OQEX01000398-OQEX01000398.1-human-gut-metagenome-genome-assembly--contig:-NODE-398-length-23581-cov-4.496333_pt1 | contig 23581 bp, 30 predicted proteins | sample MGYA00242802_ERZ504649 | MGnify/ENA primary metagenome ERZ504649 (study PRJEB26092, sample SAMD00036194) | human gut metagenome | host: Homo sapiens | study: EMG produced TPA metagenomics assembly of...
TCGGAGCAGATTGCAGAAATTGACGGAACAGTTCCATCAGCCCAGATGGTTCGTTCGTATGGGTCGCAGCATCATGGCAATTCCGGTCCCGGATGACATGGTGAAGAAGATGGAGGAAAAGGCTGCAAAGTCCCAGGAAAAGAGCAAACCGGCACCGGACCGGGATAGTTTGTAAGGAAGGAGGCGGATATTCATGCAGGAAGAAGTTGAAAATCGTACAGTCAATCTGGCAATCAGCACCACGAAACTGACCTTTCGCACCATCGTGAATGGCTATAATGCGTGGAAACGGCGCCATCAGTCGAAAGTGGCTCAGAAGACAGCACAACTGCCGATTGGAAAGCAGAGCATTAAAGAATTGATCGGTCAGAATCAGGGAGTCAGCAGTATCCCCATTGAGAAAACGGATTTGAAAGGCTTTGAACAGGTGGCGCGAAAATATGGTGTGGATTATGCCATTACGAAAGACCAAAATGTGATGCCACCCAAGTACACGGTGTTCTTTAAGGCGAAAGATGCGGATGCACTGACTTCCGCTTTCGAGGAATTCACCAACCGCAAACTGAAAGCAAAGGAAAAACCGAGTGTTCTGGAGCAGCTTAACAAGCTCAAAGAGTTGGTTGCTGCAATTCTGCCGAATAAGGTTCGTCACAAAAGTCAGGAGCGTGATCTATGAGTAATAAGACAAAGAAGCTGCTGATTCTGAACCTGCCGTACTTCATTGCCGGTCTTGTATGTACTAATCTGGGAGAAGCGTGGAGAATTGCCGAGGGCGCAGACATGTCTGAAAAGCTCCTCGGCTTTCTTTCTGCCTGGGTGCAGCTTTTTCCAATCCGATGCCAAGTCTGCATCCGATGGATTTGCTGATTGGTGTGTGCTGCGGAGCGGGTCTGCGGCTTGCTGTGTATCTGAAAGGCAAAAATGCCAAGAAATATCGTCATGGCATGGAGTATGGCTCTGCCGGTGGGGGACGCAGAAAGACATCGAACCATTTGAAGATCCAGTGTTTGCAAACAATGTGATTTTGACCCGGACGGAGCGGCTGATGATGGGCAATCGCCCGAAGAATCCGGCAAATGCCAGAAACAAAAATGTGCTTGTGGTCGGTGGTTCCGGCAGCGGTAAGACCCGATTTTGGCTCAAACCCAACCTTTTACAATGTCACAGTTCCTATGTGGTCACTGACCCGAAAGGCGATATCGTAATCGACTGCGGCCAAGCCCTTTTGAAGAATGGATACAGCATCCGGATCTTTAACACCATCAATTTCAGAAAGTCGATGCATTATAATCCCTTCGCGTATATTCACAGCGAAAAGGATATTTTGAAGCTGACCACAACGCTCATTGCCAACACCAAGGGAGACGGCAAGGCCGGTGACGAATTCTGGACGAAGGCAGAGACCTTGCTGTATTGTGCTTTGATTGGTTATATCCACTATGAGGCACCGCTGGAAGAGCAGAACTTTGCAACGCTGATTGAATTCCTGAATGCGATGGAAGTGCGCGAGGATGATGAAACCTTTCAGAATCCAGTGGATCAGATGTTTGAAGCACTGAAAAAGAAGAAGCCGAACCACTTTGCTGTCCGTCAATATGCCAAGTTCAAGCTGGCGGCGGGCAAGACCTTAAAGTCGATTCTTGTGAGCTGCGGTGCACGTCTGGCTCCCTTCGATATTGAGGAAGTCCGCGATATCACCATGTACGATGAGCTGTCGCTGGATACGGTGGAGATAAGAAAACGGCTCTGTTCCTCATTATGAGCGATACAGACCCGACTTTTAATTTCCTGATTTCGATGATCTATACACAGCTGTTTAACCTGCTGTGCGAGAAAGCGGATGATGTCTACGGCGGCAGATTGCCGGTGCATGTGCGCTGCCTGATTGATGAGTGTGCGAACATTGGTCAGATTCCGAATCTGGAAAAGCTGGTAGCTACCATCCGATCAAGAGAAATCTCGCATGTCTGGTGCTTCAGGCACAGAGCCAGTTGAAGGCAATCTACAAGGACAATGCCGATACCATCATCGGCAATATGGATTCCCGTATTTTTCTTGGCGGTTCGGAGCCGACTACGCTAAAAGAGCTGAATCAGGCACTGGGGAAAGAAACGATTGATCTGTACAACACTTCCGATACCAGAGGCAACAGCCCATCTTACGGCACTAATTATCAGAAGGTTGGGCATGATTTGGCTTCGGTGGATGAATTGGCTGTGTTGGATGGCGGAAAGTGCATTTTGCAGCTGCGCGGTGTCAGACCGTTCAAGTCAGATAAATATGATCTGACCCAGCATCCGAACTACAAGCTCACTGCCGGTGCTGATAAGAAAAACACGTTCAGCATCGAGGCGTTTCTTGACCATCGGCTGAAGCTCAAGCCCGGTGATAAGTACGAAGTGGTTGATGCAGATCATGCCAAGTAAGTTTGTTTCGGTGACGAAGAGGTCATGGGTGCGCTGCTGACAACAGAATAAGAAGGGGCGGCGAGCTGCCGCCTCTTTACATAGCCAGGTTTCTAATTGGGATTGGAGACCTGGCTATATGTTTTTCCATTTGCAGGTGCACATGCAAATGGAAAATCACTATTCATCCGTCTACAAGGGCGCATTGTACAAGGAGGTACACATTTATGGCATTTTTCAATAGCGCAGTAACCGTTCTTCAGACTCTCGTTATCGCACTGGGTGCCGGTCTCGGCATCTGGGGACCATCAACCTGCTGGAGGGTTACGGCAACGACAACCCCGGTGCTAAGTCTCAGGGCATGAAGCAGCTCATGGCCGGTGGCGGCGTGGCACTGATCGGCACGACTCTGGTGCCGCTGCTTTCTGGACTTTTTGGTTAAACAGAAAGCATACGAGGTTGGAATTCTGATGAGGGCGGCGGTGAGCGCCCTTTTTACATAGCCAGGTATCTGATTGGAATTGGAGACCTGGCTATTTTTGCCCATTTGCAGGTGCACATGCAGATGGAAAATCACTATTCATCAGCCTATAAGGGCGCATCGTACAAGGAGGTACACATTTATGGCATTTTTCAACAGCGCAGTAACTGTTCTTCAGACTCTCTCATCGCACTGGGGGCTGGTCTCGGCATCTGGGGAGCTATCAACTGCTGGAGGGCTACGGCAATGACAACCCTGGTGCCAAGTCTCAGGGCATGAAGCAGCTGATGGCTGGCGGCGGCGTGGCACTGATCGGCACGACTCTGGTGCCGCTGCTTTCCGGTCTGTTCGGTTAAGCAAAAGCTGTCGGAGCGAAGATTCCGACCGGGCGGCGAAAGCTGCCTGTTACATAGTCAGGTGCAGGCAATATCCGCAGCTGGCTATTTTCTGCGCTCCCCGGCAGGTGCACATGTTGGAAGTATGGCGCAGAACCGCAGTTTAGAATCGCACCGGCTGATAGGCCGGACAAATTACAGGAGGACAAATCTATGGCGTTTCTTACTACAACTGCATCGGCACTGTCTCTTTTCTCCCAGCTGTTCATGCTTCTGTCCCGGATGGCGAAGCTGTTCGGCGTGTTTGCGTAAGGAAGGAGGCGGCTCATGCAGAGTATCCTTGAACAGATCACAGATTGGCTCAAGAGCATGATCATCAGCGGTATCATGGGAAATCTTTCAGGGATGTTCGATTCGGTCAACCAGCAGGTTGGACAGATCGCAGGCGATGTGGGAACCACACCGGCGAACTTTTCACCTGCGGTCTTTTCTATGATCCGCAACATCTCGGAATCCGTGATCTTGCCCATTGCCGGAATGGTGCTGACATTCATCGCCTGTTATGAGCTGATCCAGATGCTCATCGAGCATAACAATCTGGCAAATTTCGAGACATGGACATTTTTCAAATGGGTCTTTAAGACCTTTCTGGCAGTGACTCTGATCTCGAACACATTCAATATTACGATGCTGTCTTTGATGTGGCGCAGCAAGTGATCTCCCGAAGTGGCGGGCTGATTTCCGGCAGTACGTCCGTCAGCGATGCGACTTGACAGCAATGCAGGCCACGCTGGAAGGCATGGACTTGGGACCGCTGCTGGGACTGTATTTGCAGACCTTTGTGGTTCAGGTCACGATGCTGGCGTTGTCGGCTATCATCTTTGTCATCGTGTATGGCCGAATGGTGGAAATATATCTCATGGTGAGCCTTGCACCGATTCCGTTCGCAACCTTTGGAAACCATGAGCAGAGCCATACCGGTCAAAACTATCTGCGCTCCCTGTTTGCGCTGGGATTCCAGGGTTTTCTTATCATGATCTGTGTAGGCATCTATGCAGTTCTGATTCAGAACCTGTCCTTTTCGGATAACATCATCAGCAGCATTTGGGGCGTTATGGGCTATACGGTTTTGCTGGCATTTACGCTGTTTAAGACGGGAAGCCTCGCAAAATCCGTGTTTGCAGCGCATTAAGGAAGGAGGCATGATTCATGGCATCTTATATTTCTGTTCCGCGTGACCTTTCAAAGGTCAAAACCAAGGTCTTTATGAACCTGACCAAACGGCAGATTCTCTGCTTCGGAGCCGGTGCGCTGATTGGCGTTCCGGTTTTCTTTTTGCTCAAATCCAGCGGGAATCTGAGCCTTGCCGCACTTGGCATGATGGCAGTAATGCTGCCGCTTTTCTTTCTTGCCATGTACGAGAAAGACGGTCAGCCGCTGGAAGTGGTGGCAAAGCATTTCTATGAGGCAAAGTTCAAGAGGCCGAAAACGCGGCCTTACAAAACAAAAAATTACTATGCACTGCTGGTACAGCAGGCAGACGTGGAAATGGAGGTAAATCGCATTGTTCAAAATTCTCGAAAAGCTGACAGCGAAGAATAAAAAGCAGGATGACATCCGAATGCCGTCTCATCTGTCAGCCGCAGAGCAGAAACAAGTGCAGACGGTGATCGACCGTGCAAGGGGTGACCGCACGGTTCCGCACTCGGCACAGGAGAGCATTCCCTTTCAGCGGATGTTCCCGGATGGTATCTGCCGTGTGACGGACAACTACTATACCAAAACCATTCAGTTTCAGGACATCAATTACCAGCTGGCACAACAGGAAGATCAGACAGCTATCTTTGAGGAATGGTGCAGCTTTCTGAACTTCTTTGATTCCAGCATCCGCTTCGAGCTTTCTTTTATGAATATGGCTACGGATGCCTCGAATTTTGAGAAGATGGTGCGTATCCCGTACCAGAAGGATCATTTTAATCCGGTGCGCACGGAGTACAGCACCATGCTCCGCCGTCAGCTTGCCCAGGGCAACAACGGCCTGACCAAGACGAAGTACCTGACGTTTGGCATTGAGGCGGAATCCATGAAGCAGGCAAAGCGAGGCTCATTCACATCGAGATCGACCTGATGAACAACTTCAAACGCTTGGGTGTCCGGGCAAAATTGCTGAACGGCAAGGAACGGCTTCATTTGATGCACGATATGTTCCACATGGGTGACCATGACCGATTCAATTTCGATTGGAAGTGGCTGCCGGAGAGCGGGCTGTCGGTAAAGGACTTTATTGCACCGACCGGTTTTGCCTTTCCGAAGAACCGTGTTTTTCAGATGGGTGGGATGTATGGTTCCATGTCCTATCTCCAGATTACGGCTTCCGACCTGTCGGATCAGCTGCTGAAGGACTTTTTGGATATGGAATCCAGCCAGATTGTGACCATGCACATTCAGTCGGTAGACAGAATAAAGCAATCAAGTCCATTAAGCACACCATTACGGAGCTGGATCGTTCCAAGATTGAGGAACAGAAGAAAGCTGTCCGTTCCGGATATGATATGGACATCATTCCGTCAGATTTGGCAACTTACGGCAAGGACGCAAAGGCACTGCTGAAAGAATTGCAGAGCCAGAATGAGCGTATGTTCCTACTGACCTTTCTGGTGATGAACACCGGCGAAACGGAGCAGGAGCTGGAAACCAATGTGTTTCAGGCTTCCAGCATTGCACAGAAGTACAACTGCAACCTGCGCCGTCTGGACTTCCAGCAGGAGCAGGGCTGATGAGCTGCCTGCCGCTGGCACAGAACCTGATTGAGATTCAGCGCAGCATGACGACCAGCAGTACAGCAATTTTCGTGCCGTTTACTACCCAGGAACTGTTTCAGACCGGGAAAGAAGCTCTGTACTATGGGCTGAATGCTCTGTCCAACAACCTGATTATGGTTGACCGGAAAAAGCTCAAGAATCCCAACGGGCTGATTCTGGGTACCCCCGGTTCCGGTAAATCCTTCTCTGCCAAGAGAGAAATCGCCAATGCGTTCCTGGTGACGGATGACGATGTAATCGTGTGCGATCCCGAAGCTGAGTACACAGCACTGGTGCAGAAATTTGAGGGGCAGGTCATTAAAATCAGCCTTCCAGCACGCAGTATATCAACCCAATGGACATCAATGCGAATTATTCGGAAGAGGATAATCCGATTGCCCTGAAAGCAGATTTCATCTTGTCACTGTGCGAGCTGATCGTGGGCGGCAAAGAAGGCTTGCAGCCGGTAGAAAAGACGGTTATCGACCGCTGCGTTCATCAGATTTACCAGACCTATTTTGAGCATCCTGTGCCGGAGAACATGCCGGTGTTGCAGGACTTGTACGAGGCACTGCTTCGGCAGGATGAAAAGGAAGCACACCATGTGGCAACAGCACTGGAAATCTATGTGACCGGTTCGCTGAACCTGTTTAATCACCGCACCAATGTAGATATCAATAACCGGCTGGTCTGCTATGACATCAAGGAGCTAGGCAAGCAGCTGAAAAAGATCGGTATGTTGGTGGTGCAGGATCAGGTCTGGGGGCGTGTGACCGCCAACCGTAATGCTGGTAAAGCCACCCGCTACTATATGGACGAGTTCCATCTGCTTTTGAAAGAGGAGCAGACAGCGGCCTACAGCGTAGAAATCTGGAAGCGATTCCGTAAATGGGGCGGTATTCCCACCGGCATCACCCAGAATGTGAAAGACCTGCTTTCTTCCCGCGAAGTGACGAACATTTTTGAAAACAGCGACTTCATTTATATGCTGAATCAGGCAGCCGGTGACCGTCAGATTCTGGCGGATCAGCTGAATATCAGCCCGCACCAGCTGTCCTATGTGACCCACTCCGGCGAAGGTGAAGGACTGCTGTTCTACGGAAATGTGATTTTGCCATTCGTTGATCGTTTCCCGACCGATCTGGAACTGTACCGGATTATGACGACTAAATTAACCGAAGTGCAGGAAGCAAAGGAGGCGTAAGCGATGGCTGGCAAGAAAAATCCGAATCTCGGAGACAAGCTGCGGCAGGAGCGCGAGGGTGCGGAGAACACCCTTCGCAATTCCAGAAACAAAACCGCCGATAGCAGTACGGGAGACAGCAGCAAGAAAAAGCGGAACACCGAAGGCAGATTCGTCACGAAGCCGATCTTGCAAGATGCGCAGCACGAAGCTGAAATCAGAGCAGGAAGTAAAAGCGAAAAAGAATGCAGCAGCTTCCGGAAAAAAGGGCGGAAAGCCAAAGAAGCCGGGAAATCTTGCGGCAGATGCACTTTCAGCCAAGGCACATCAGAGTGTGCGCAATGCCGACCAGGATAATAATTCTGGTGTGGAGGCAGCGCATTTTACCGAAGGCTCAGCGGAAGGTGCAGCCCGTGCTGGTTCCCGGTTCCAATATGGTCGAAAGCTGCGGCAGTACAAAAAGCTGGAGCGGTTGGAGAAAAAGGGAAATAAAGATGCCGTAGATTCCATCTTTGCGGAACGCATGAAGTCTGATCCGCAGGCTGGTTCCAATCTCTTTTCCCGATGGCGGCAGAAGCAGGCCATCAAAAAAGAGTATGCCGCTGCGAAGGCAGGTGCGGCCGCTGCGGAGAACACAGCATCTGGCACAGCCAAAGCTGCACAGGTACTGTCAGTATAACGGAAAAGGCATTTCAGTTTGTGCAGAGCCACTCGCATATCATCATCGGTATCGCAGCCGTGGGACTGCTTGTTTTGGTGATTGCCGGGTCGGTTTCGTCATGCTCCGTCTTGATCAATGGCGGCGGCAATGTGGTGCTGGGGACTTCCTACACGGCAGAAGATGAAGATTTGAAAGGCGTGGAGACGGATTATACCAGGCTGGAAGATAAACTTCGCAAACAAATCGACCGCATTGAAACCGACCATCCGGGCTATGACGAGTATCGCTACAATCTGGCAGAGATTGGTCACAATCCCTATGAGCTTGCATCTCTGCTGACCGTAGAATTTGAAAACTATACGAGAAGCCAGGTGCAGGCGCGGCTCCAGAGTATTTTTGAAGCGCAGTATGAGCTGAAGTTGGAGGAAAAGGTGGAAATCCGGACAAGGAAGGAAACCCGTGTGGGCTATCGCTACAATCCAATCACCGGAACCGGACACACCTACACCTATCAGGTGACGGTACAGTATGAGTATAAAATCCTCAATGTAACACTGCTCAATCGGGGCGTTGACTATGTTGCAAGAAATTCCGGCCTTACAGATGACCAGCTGCAACGATACGAAGTCACACTGGAGTGCCGGGGCAATCGAGATGACCTGTTTGCAGGCATAGCCTTTGCAACGCCGGATGGCGCGGGTTCCAGCGGAGAATACCAGGATTACGACATTCCGGGCGAAGCTCTGACGGATGAAAAATTCCGGAAGATGATTACCGAAGCAGAGAAATATCTCGGTTATCCCTATGTTTGGGGCGGCAGCTCGCCGAGTACCAGTTTGACTGCTCCGGTTTTGTAAGCTGGGTCATCAACACTGCGGCAATGGCTGGAATGTAGGCAGCAGACGGCCAACGGTCTGATGGGAAAATGCGACATTGTCCCGAAGAGTGAGGCAAAGCCCGGAGACCTGATCTTCTTCCAGAAAACCTACAACACCAGTGGCGCATCCCATGTGGGCATTTATGTCGGCAACGATGATGATCCACTGTGGCTCACCAATTTCCTATGCTTCCATTGAGACGAGCTACTGGCGGCAGCACTACTACTGCATGGGAAGAATTCGATAAAAATAGGGCGTTTATTCGCCCGGAAAGGATACGATATGAGCTTGAAACTGGAAAAGATTGCTGCGGAGCGCGAGAAAGCCCGCAGGAAACGCGATGAATGGGAGGAGCGCAGAAAGGAATGGGACAGAAAGTACCACGAGCAGGAAAACAGCGAAATCTGTGAAATGGTACATGCCCAGAGCCTGACCCCGGAACAGCTGGCAGTCATCATTCAGCTGGCGCAGGCTGCGGTTCCCAACCCGGAGAACCTGAAACTGGATGAGAAAGAAACGGAGGATATGGAATGAAAAAGATGATGGCAATGCTGCTTGCCAGCGTGATGGCGGCAGGAACCTTTACGACCACTGCATTTGCCTATACGGGCGATGATGTGCAGAAGAACACGCCTGTCAGTACCGCTGCACAGGAGACGGATGCAGCAGAAAGCACAAATGCGGGGAAAACGGACAATACCGACAGCATCGAAATCGACCCGGACATGCAGGTTCTACCGGATGGCTATGAGGTCTCTACGGATGCGGATGGGAACCTGATCGTTACGGTGGGCGGCAAAGAATACAATATCGGCAGCGAAAAGTCCCAAAAGCAGACTGGTACGGTGGTGCCGGGGATCACCAGTCTGCATTTTCGTTCCGGTCCCGGCATGGATCAGGAGATTATCGGATATCTGCATTCCGGCGATACGGTGGAGATTGTCGAAAAATGCGGTGACTGGTATAAGGTAAACTTCAACGGCAAAACCGGGTATGCAATGGAAAGTACCTGAATGTCACGGATTCTGCAAAAGACAGCAGCATGTTCAGTGAAGATGCGCTGAAGCTGTTTCTGGATCTGATGCAGAGTGGAATGTCATACGAGGATGAGACGAAATCCAGTGCAGCTTTGACTCCGGAAGGAAATATGACGCTGGTGGACGATATCGGTGAGGAAGAAGATAAATCCAGCCAGCAGTTCATTACGCTGGTGACAAAGGCGGGCAACACCTTTTATCTGATCATCGACCGCGATAAAGACGGCAACCAGAATGTGCATTTCCTGAACATGGTGGACGAGGCCGATCTGCTTGCGCTGATGGATGAAGAGGAAGCTGCCAAGTATCGGGAGAAGGAGCCGGAAGTCACGGAACCTGCGGAAACCGAAAAGCCGCAGGAGACGGAACCGGCACCGGAAGAGCAAAAAACAGAGAGCGAGCAGAAGAAATCGTCTCCGCTTCCGATGATTATGCTGCTTCTGTTTGTGATCGGTGCAGCCGGTGTCGGCGGTTATCTCTATATCAAGATGAAGGGCGTAAAGCCTGCGTCCAAGAAAAATCAGCCGGACCCGGATGCGGATTATCACGATGAGGATGAAGATACGCTCCAGCTGCCGGAGGATGATGGTGACGAGGACGAAGAAGTGGATGTCAACGAGGATTATGAAGCGGAATCGGACGATGAACCTGTCTGATTAACGCAGCGTTGACCGGTGGGGCGGCTGAAAAGCCGTCCCCTTTACATAGCCAAATGGTTGGTGGGTGAACTGTTTTGAGCTATGAAGCTATGGACTCTGTAGGCGATATCTGATAAAATAGAAAGTAAGAACAGCTCAACAACTCGGAATTTTACCATTCAGATTTCCGTGCTCTGCCACTTTTATGAGCGTTCTTTTCAGTATTTTGCCACTTTCATGAGGGAATAATCCGTGCTTCATTACACTTTCATGAGCGAATTTATGCTGTAATATGACATTTTCATGAGGGATTGGTGCTTCGATGCGACGTGAGGAGGTAGTGGGCGGAGGCATGGGCGCGATAAAGGCAACGAGTGCGAATGGGTGGACGCGACGTGAGAAGGTGGAGGGTGCGGACGCGTGGGCGCGGAGTGAGCAGGCGGAGGGCCGAGACATTGGCCCGGGAAAAGTGAGCAGAAATATACGAGTGTCAACGGGAGGGTTTTATGGTACAACTAGAAGTAGTTTTTTGATGGAGGTGCCTATGGAGCCGAAGGTCAGTATCATCGTGCCGGTGTATAACGCGGAGAAGAGTCTCGCGCGCTGTGTGGACAGTATTCTGAATCAGGAGTTTCGAGATTTCGAGCTGATCCTCATGGATGATGGAAGTAAGGATCGGTCCGGGGAGATCTGCGACGGATATGCGCGGGCGGATGCGCGCGTGGTGGTCGTGCATAAGGAGAATACGGGGGTGTCGGATACGCGAAACCAGGCGATCGCGCGGGCGCGGGGTACGTTTCTGCAGTTCGTGGACAGTGATGACTGGCTGACGGCGGATGCGACGAAGCTGATGGTGCGGGCGGCCGAGGAGACGGGCTGCGACATGGTGATCGCGGATTTCTATCGTGTCGTCGGAGAGATGGTGTCGCAGAAGGGGGATATCGACGCGGACCAGGTGATCGGGCGTGAAGCGTTCGTTGGCTTCATGATGGAGAACCCGGCGGACTACTACTATGGGGTGCTGTGGAATAAGCTGTACCGGCGCTCGCTTGTGGAGGCGCACGGGATCCGGATGGATGCGAAGCTCAGCTGGTGCGAGGATTTTCTGTTTAATCTCGAGTATGTGCGCTATGCGACGACGTTCTATGCGCTGCGGACGCCGGTCTACTATTATGTGAAGACGAAGGGTTCGCTGGTGAATCAGAAGATCAGCTTCGCGCGGACGGTGGAGATGAAACTCGCGATGTTCGAGTGCTACAACGACTTCTTCAAGCATGTGCTGGATGAGGATGCGTATGAGCGGAAGCGGCTGCAGGTCTATCATTTTCTAGTGGATGCGGCGAAGGATGGTTTCGTGTTCCCGGCGACGATTCCGGGGACGCAGAAGCTCGGTGAGGAGCGGAGCCAGGCGCTGCAGGAGGTGATTTCGGAGGATGGGATCATCGTGGAGAAGTACCGCGACCGGAAGCTGCTCGAGCGCTATCTCGAGTCGGTGGCGCTGAAGTATGATATGACGCTGGCGGAGCTGTCGCTGCTGCTGTATCGGAAGGACGCGGGAAAGGCGCTCACTCGAGGGGCTGAAGCGCAGATGCCTGCGCGGGAAGATGCCGTGGAGGCGACTGATCGAAAGGATGCCGGAAAGGCGCTGAGCCGGAAGGATCTCGCGGAGCTGATGCATATGAGCCGCGGGGATCTGCGCGCCGCGCTGCAGAAGCTGGTCTCACGCGGGATGCTCGAAGTGGTCGACGTGCCGAGGAAACGACGTGAAGCGGCGGAAATAGCCGAGGCGACCGGTCTTTTCGGAAAGCGTGGCGAGGCACAGGATGCAGACGCGAACGGAATGACGAAGAAAAAACGCGAGCCGCGGAAGATTCGTCTCGAGCTGCTGCCGGCGTCGGATGCGGTGCTGCAGGATATCGCGGCCGCGGAGCGTGACTACGAGCAGGCGAAGTTCCGGGGATTTACCGAGGACGAGCTCCGGCAGTATACAGCGCTCGAGCGGCGTGTGCAGGAGAACGAAAAGCAGATACTGCAGAAGTGAGGATGGGCAGACGAACACCATCAGCGATGCCTGGCGATGAGTCAGCGAGGGGCAGAATGCGTTGCGGCGAGGCACAACGCATGCGCGGAGTGATGATGTGGAGGGCCGAAACATGGGCACAAGCGAGTAGGAGGCGGTGACTAGCCGCCGTCCTCTCACACCACCGTGCGTACCGTTCGGTACACGGCGGTTTCAACAGTTGACGTGCATAGACTGATAAGCTGTGGCAAGATCATAAAAGCCCCAGTTTGTAGACCTAAAACAGAATACCGTTCCTTACATAGCAGTCATGCGCTTCGGTGCCTGGCTGCTAATTTTTTTGCGAAAGGAGCAGTATCGAATGAAGCTTGTATTAGCGGAAAAGCCCTCGGTTGCCATGAGTCTCTCGAAAGTGATCGGGGCAGATCAGCGCGGGGACGGTTATATGGAGGGCAATGGCTACCTTGTCAGTTGGTGTGTGGGGCATCTGGTGGAACTTTCCCAGCCGGAAGCCTATGATGAAAAGTATGCAAAGTGGAAGTATGATGATCTTCCGATTTTGCCGGAACATTGGCAGTATCAGGTGTCCGCCAGCACGAAAAAGCAGTTCGGAATCCTGAAAAAGCTCATGCAGCGGAAAGATGTGGAGAGTCTGATCTGTGCAACCGATGCAGGGCGTGAGGGCGAACTGATTTTCCGACTGGTTTACCATCAGTGCGGCTGCAAAAAGCCGGTGGAACGGCTTTGGATTTCATCAATGGAGGACAGTGCTATCCGGGAAGGCTTTCAGAAGCTCAGACCGGGAACAGAATATGATGCCTTATATGAGGCGGCTTTATGCCGGGAGCGAGCCGACTGGATTGTCGGAATCAACGCCACCCGGCTTTTTTCATGTCTGTATGGGCAGACCCTGAATGTGGGGCGCGTGATGACACCAACGCTTGCGATGGTGGTTATGCGAGATGCAGCAATCCGGGCGTTCAAGCCGGAGCCGTTCTACTCGGCAGAATTAAAATTTCGGGATTTTCAAGCGGGCGGTGAGCGAATGAAAGAAAAAGCAGAAGCAGAAAAACTGGTGGCAGAGTGTTGCCAGGCAGGAAGTGCCATCATTACCAAGGTAGAGCAGAAAGAAAAATCAGAGAAGCCCCCGGCCTTGTTTGATCTGACATCGCTTCAGAGAGAAGCAAATCGGCAGCTGGGATTCACTGCCCAGCAGACCCTGGATTACACACAGGCTCTGTACGAGAAGAAACTCGTGACATATCCCCGTACCGACAGCCGGTATCTGGCGGATGATATGGCACCGCTGGTGCCGGAACTTGTTTCTGTGATCCAGCAGAGCTTTCAGATTCAGGCGGATGTACCGGCACCGGTGAATGCAGCGCAGGTCATCAATTCTAAGAAAGTCACCGATCACCATGCCATTATCCCTACAAAAACAGCGGCGGGTTATGACATTTCCTCGCTTCCCAGTGGAGAACAAGCGATTCTTACTCTGCTGGCGGTGCGGCTGATTTGTGCGGTCGGAACACCCTGCCACTATGCAGAAACCATAGTAGAAGCGGAGTGTGCCGGTCAGAAGTTCCGCACGAAAGGCAAAACAGTCACGGATATGGGCTGGAGGCAATATGCAGGAAAGCCGGTTGAAGATGCTGAGAAGAATGCGGAGGCAGGTGATCTTCCGGAGCTTTCGGAAGGCATGACATTGGAACTTGCCGGTGTCGATCTGAAAGAAGGCAAGACCAGCCCACCCAAGAGGTTTACCGAAGATCTTCTGCTTTCAGCGATGGAAAGTGCCAGCTCGGATGAATTTCCGGCTGGTGTAGAGCGAAAAGGCATCGGCACACCAGCTACACGCGCTGCCATCATCGAAAAACTGGTACAGAAAGGCTTTATCGAGCGCAGGGGCGATAAGAAAACGAAATACCTTTGTTCTACGGACAAGGGAAATGCGCTGGTGACGGTGGTGCCGGAACAGATTCAGTCTCCATCCATGACGGCAGACTGGGAGGTAAAACTGCTGAAAATAGAACACGGCGAGTATGACAGCGATGCCTTTATGGGAGAAATCAGCAGCATGGTCAGCGGACTTGTAAAAACCTACGAGGCTGTGAAAGGTGCCAATGTCCTGATGCAGCCGGAGCGCAAGACCATTGGCTCCTGTCCCGCCTGCGGCAGCGATGTCTGCGAAACTGCAAAAGGATGGTTTTGCAGGGATAAGAGCTGTAAATTTGCGCTCTGGAAGGAAAACAGGTTCTTTCAGACACTGGGAAAGCAGATGACGGAGGAACTGGCAAGGCAACTGTTAAATCAGGGGAAAGCACGACTTACCCATTGCTATTCCAAGAAGTCTGGACGTTACTATGACACAACCGTTCATGTAGAGACCGGCGAGGACGGTGCAGCAGCATTTAAGCTGGAGTTTGGAGGTAAAAAATGAGCATGAAAATGATGAATGCAGCTTATCTGGTGGATAATGTTGCTCTGCTTTCCTTGCAGGAAAGCAGGACGGCGTGGAATTCCATTGCTTTGATATGGACAGCAAGGTGCAGACCGCCGAGGGACACATTGGCTGGGATGTGTTGGATAAACAGCCGTTTTCTACGCTGGAAGAAAGCGCGAGGATGGCGGCACTCCAGAAGATTCCCCAGCTTGCTGGTCTTGCTATTGCACCGGTAGCCCCGGAGATGCTGGAGCAGGTACGCGGCGGCAGAAAGATTCTTTGGCAGATGAAAAAGGCTGATCCTGAGCTGGAGAATGCTAAAAATATCCGGTTTATCACCAGCAGCTACGAGGATCGGTTCACAATTCCGGATGCAGTGCGGTGGAGATTGAGTATCCGAATCGGAAATTTTCAGCCGCTGCGAATATATGGACGAATATCATCTGCGCCTGGGGTATGATGTTCTGCACATCTGTCAACTGGCAGAAATGCTGGAACGCGGCGGTGGCACCTGCCGCCCGGAGCCGCTGATTACGGAAGAACGCTGTGCATGGGATTTGGGAAGCAAGGGCTTTCTTGCCATTCAGACCTGTGAGGACGGTTACGACTATACCTTATATCATAAGGACTTCACGGAAATTGACGGTGGACAGATCGACGACCCGGAAATCAGCATGAATGCAGCCAGAGACCAGATTCTTTCGGATTATGGGTTCGGTGGCCGCACCATGACGCGGATTGACTATGATGAACTTTGTGATCGTGCAGAGGAAGCGGAAATCAGCAGACGGGAATCTGTGCTGGGTAAACTCTCGGATTTGTCTTCCAGAACGGATACGCCGGTGAAAGCTGCCAAGGCGAAGGAGGCGGAGCGATGAAATACAAGCTTACGAAGGCAGAGCAGGAAACCGTCATCAATTTTGATAATGAACTGGATACCGCCAGCATTTATACCCATGACAGCCGCCTGATTAAGAAGCTCAGGGAACTGCGAAAACAGTATCCGGAGCAGTTTATTTTGGAGCACCGGGAGCATGGGTCGGTCACGTATACAATTCCGAAACGCTGCGTCGGTATCCGACCGCCTTACAGTGAAAAGCGTCGGGAACAGCAGCGACAGGAAGCAAAGGAAAACGGCCTGCCGTTTATGGAGAAGGGAGAAATGGATGATGGCAAGAATTGAAAAATGGGATGAAGTGCATGGAAATCAGGCACCGGACGAAAGAATGATGGCATTTCTCGACAGTGCTACCGACCAGTATGCGATTTTGCAGCTTCGCCGCAGTGAGGATACGGTATATGAACGCTTTTCGTCTATGCGCGAACTGGAACGGATGGGGCTGGAACCGGATATTGACCATTATGAGGTGGTGTATACGGCTCCGCTTCTTCCCTACAAGGATCAGAATACGATGTTGGAGGAACTGTATGCGAAATTCAATGTTTCCCGCCCTGATGATTTTACTGGGCATAGTCTTTCTGTGTCTGACATCGTGGCTTTACGGCAGAATGGTGTTGTAAGCTGTCACTATGTGGATTCCATCGCTTCCAGGAACTGCCCGGATTTTTGAAACCGGAGAATTACCTGAAAGCCGCAGAAATGGCAATGGAAGACGATTACGGCATGATTGACGGCGTAATCAATAACGGAAAGAAGGAAGAACCTGCGGAGAGAGCATCGGTTCTGGATCAGCTGAAGGAAAAGCAGGAGGCGGTGCCGCCTGCACCGCCTCGCAGGTGCTGCGAAGAAAAGGAGTTGTAAATGCGTTTTACGGATGACGAGTGGATGCTCATGATGCTTTACAGCCCTGGCACACGGACGGGCTGATTGCAGAGCTTCAGACGATGCAGAAAAGTCTGACGGGCAGAGATAGAAACCTGCGTAGGTGGACGGCCTCGCTGCTTGCGAAACTGGCTGAGATGACAGATGCAGAATATGAGGCACTGGATTTGTATCCGGACGAATAAGGGAGAGGAGGAAAAAGACAGATGATGACGAAAACGGCTTATTATATGCAGATGGCGCAGGAAGCTGCGGCACAGATCACTGGAAGCAAAGAGCAGTGGACAGCGTTTCTGACCACATCCGCACGGCTTTATAAGTATCCCTTTGCGGAACAGCTGATGATCTATAAGCAGAGGCCAGAAGCAACGGCCTGTGCAGAGTACGATCTCTGGAATGACCGGATGAATCGCTATGTGAAGCGCGGCTCCAAGGGCATTGCTCTTTTGGACATGCGCGGTGAGCAGCCGAAACTGCGGTATGTATTTGATGTGGCAGATACCGGAGAACGGAAGAATTCCCGCCCGGTACAGCTCTGGAAAATGAATGCGGAGCATGAGCAGCCGATCATTCGGGCACTGGATGCAGCATTTGATGTTCCTGCCGGTGCCGGGTCTCTGGAAAATCACATTATGGAAGCAGCAGAACGCCTTGCAAGGGATTACTGGGAGGAAAACCGCAGGCAGATCAGTGACATCGTTGCAGATTCTTATCTGGAAGGGTATGATGAACTCAACATCGGAGCTTCCTTTAAGAGGGCTGCCGCTGTCAGCATCGCATATTCCGTCTTTACCCGGACGGTGGGCAATGCAGATGACTATTTTGAACACGAGGATTTTCTGGACATCTTTGATTTTAATACGCAGCTGCTGCCAATGTGCTGGGAACTGCGGTCAGTGAAATGTCCAGCCAGATATTCCGGGAAATTGAACGCACGATCCGAACCTATGAAAGAGATAAACAGGCAGAAAGGAGCCAAAACTATGATGGAGCTGAATTACACGAAGAACGGCGATTACCTGATTCCGGACATCCAGTTGTCGGTGCAGGAACAGAAGCCTCTGGGCAAGTACGGGAGGATGCGCAGAGCATTCCTGCAGGAGAACAACACGCTGCTGTACAATCACCTGATCCTGACCGAGAAGCTGTACCCGCACCTGTGGGAGATTCAGGAGACCGCGACCGCACGGATGGAACAGATGATGGCGGAGCTTCTGAAAGCGAATCCGGCACCGGACAAGAAATTGAACCAGATGGCCTGGGTGCAGCACATGAACATGCTGAAAGCGCAGGCAGAGGAAGTCATTCTGACGGAACTTATCAACAGTTGAACTTTATGAGCCTGTTTCAGTCCGAAGCAGAGCAGATTCAGAAAATTGATGCGGCGGCAGAGAATGCAGCCAGAGAAGCGGAGAGCGAAAAGCCTCCGCTTTTGTAATTTCTGAGGATGAAATCGACCGGATGCTGCGGACAGGCTCTAATTTTGAAGGCGGAAAAATTCGTATTTATGCGCTGTATCAGCAGCAAGGGGACGCAAAAGAACGAGCTGCATTCCTGAAAGCGGAATATGGTCTCGGTGGTCACAGCTATACCTTTATGGATGGCAGTCGCGGTTTTGCCGATTATAACGGAAAAGGCATTCTGCTTCGCAATTATGACCATGACCGGGAAGTGCGCCTCACATGGTCGGCGGTGGATAAGCGGTTAGACCGGCTTGTGGAAAATGGTCAGTACCTGACTGCGCTGGAAATGGAAGAGTATCGGAAGCTGGAGCAGGAATATGGTGCGTCGCTTCCTATGCCGACTGCCGCCCATGTATTTCCGCCAACGCCGCCGGAACGCTACGATACCGGAAATGAGCATGTGGATAATATGCTGAATACGGCTGCGGATATCTATGCCCGTAGCGAGTTGGCAGCACCTCAGCGGTTTACCGTGATGGAAACTGACGATGGCTATGCGGTTTGGGATGATATTCAGGACGGCATTCATGTGGAGCCGGATGGTGTCAGCGAAGAGTTTACCAGCGAATGGGAGGCAGAGACCTACCGCCAGCAGTTGATTAAAAAAGTCCAGGAACGGGAAGCCAAAGACTGGCTCTATGTTGAGCAGAGCAAGCAGGATTTGCAGCAGGACATTCCATTCCCGGATGTGGAATCCGAAGAAGTACAGGAACCGGCTCACGCAAAGGCAGATCCTCTGGTGCTGGAAATGCAGGAACACGCCAGAGAACTTGCCAGAGAGTCAGGCTATGCACCGGATGAACGGTTTGTAGTCACGATGACCGGCGATAATTTCCCGGATTCTAAGGATGCGTTTGCCATCTGGGATTATGTTAAAGAAGAGTATTACGGATATTCGGACGGAAAAGTGCAGACATTTGCCGATTATGTAAGCGCATCAGAGGCGTTGCAGGAGATTCGCGGCAGGAACATGAAGGCTGAAAAAGAGCCTGCAACTGTGCAGCCAGAACCCGCAGCTCCGGTGCAGCCGGATTATCGTGTCGGCGATACGCTGTATCTGGACGGAAAGGCATTTACGATTGAAAAAGTCGGGCTGTTCGACGTGGAGCTTCGGGACCCGGATTCCGTGTATCCGATCTTCCGCTCGGAAAGCAAGGAAAATCTGGCAAGACTTTTGGGGCACGAGGATAATATTCACCTGCACAATCTGGTGGTTGATCTAAATTCTGGAAAAGAAGCAGCGTCAAAAGATATTGAGAATACAGGTACTGTATGGTCGGATGAGGCGTTGGATCAGCTCCCGATTACAGCTGTGATTGATGGGACCGTTCAAACATTTCCTAATGCAGCTGAGGAAGAAGCGTTCCGGGCAGAGCATGAAGCAAAACATGCGGAGAACTATCGCATCAACAGCTTTCACCTCGGCGAAGGCAGTCCTAAACAGAAATTCCGTGCCAACATGGATGCCATCTATACGCTGAAAACCTTGGAAAATCAGCACAGAGATGCGACACCGGAGGAACAGGAAACGCTGGCCAATTATGTCGGCTGGGGCGGGCTGGCAGATGCCTTTGACGCAGAGAAAACTGCCTGGGCAGGCGAATATAAGGAGTTGAAAGCAGCTCTTACGGAAGAAGAATATGCCGCAGCCAGGGCTTCAACTCTGAATGCGCATTACACCAGCTACCGTGATCCGTGCAATCTATGAAGCATTGGACGGTATGGGATTTGAGAAAGGCAATATTTTGGAACCGTCGATGGGTGTCGGTAACTTCTTCGGTATGCTGCCGGATTCCATGCTGGGAAGCAGACTGTATGGTGTGGAACTGGATTCCATCACCGGGCGTATTGCGCAGAAGCTGTATCCGCAGGCAGAAATCAAGGTGGCAGGCTTTGAAACCACCGACCGGCGCGACTTCTATGATCTGGCCGTGGGCAATGTGCCCTTTGGCAACTACCGTGTCAGCGATAAGCCCTATGATAAACTCGGATTTTCTATCCACAACTATTTCTTTGCAAGGCATTGGATCAGGTTTGTCCCGGTGGTATTGTGGCCTTTGTTACCAGCCGCTATACGATGGATTCCAAGAATCCGGACGCGCGAAAGTATCTGGCACAGCGGGCAGAACTGCTGGGAGCCATTCGACTTCCCAACAACGCATTCCGCGCCAATGCCGGTACAGATGTGGTTTCGGATATCATTTTCCTGCAAAAGAGAGACCATCCCATTGATATCGAACCGGATTGGGTGCATCTGGGGCTGACATCGGAGGTATTACCCTCAACAGCTACTTTGTTGACCACCCGGAAATGGTGCTGGGTGAGATTACAACGGAAAGCACCCAATACGGCAAGGAAGAATGTACGGTCATTCCGATTCCGGATGCAGATCTTGGAGACCAGCTGCATGAGGCTGTGCAGCACATCGGTGTCATTATGAAGCGCAGGAGCTGGCACCGGAGGAAGAGCTGTCCTTGCAGGGCGAAACCATTTCGGCAGACCCAAATGTAAAGAACTTCTCCTATGCGGTGGTAGATGGGGATGTTTACTTCCGTGAGAACAGCATCATGCGGAAAGCTGACCTTTCTGCGACAGCCACCGGCAGGATCAAGGGTATGGTGGAACTTCGTACCATTGTGCAGGAATTGATCGACTATCAGCTGAACGATTATCCGGAGGACGCGATTGCCCAGAAACAGCGGGAACTGAATGTGGCCTATGACCGATTCGCCGATCAGTATGGACTTATCAATTCCCGTGCAAATGCACAGGCTTTTTCGGAAGATTCGTCTTATTATCTGCTTTGCTCTCTGGAAAACGTAGACGAAAACGGCAGGCTGGAATCCAAGGCGGATATGTTCACCAAACGGACGATTCGACCGGAACGGGCTGTTACCAGCGTAGATACTCCGGCTGAAGCTCTGGCAATCTCTATCGGAGAGCGCGGCGGAGTGGATTTGCCCTATATGTCGGAGCTTTTAGGAACGCCGGGGGAATATGAAAAAATCCAGCAGGAACTGCATGGTGTCATTTTCAAAGACCCGATGACGAAGGGCGGCGAGGAAACCGGCTGGGTGACAGCTGATGAATATCTGTCCGGCAATGTTCGGGAAAAGCTCCGAGTGGCAGAACTGGCTGCGGCCTCTGACCCTGCCTTTACGGTAAATACGGAATATCTGAGAAAGGCGCAGCCGAAAGACCTGGACGCTTCAGAGATTGATGTGCGCCTTGGTGCCACATGGGTCAATCGGGGTTATATCCAACAGTTCATGGAAGAAACCTTTGAACCGCCGTTTTATCTGCGCCGGAACATCGAAGTGAAATTCTCGCCCATGACGGCAGAGTGGCAGATCACCGGTAAGAGTACACCGAGCCGGAATGATGTCCATGCCTATATGACCTACGGCACCAGCAGAGCCAACGCCTACCGGATTCTGGAGGATACGCTGAATCTGCGGGACATCCGTATCTACGATACCGTGGAGGATGCAGACGGCAAGCAGAAGCGGGTTCTGAATAAAAAGGAGACCACCCTCGCCCAGCAGAAACAGCAGGCCATTAAGGATGCGTTCCAGAACTGGGTGTGGAAAGACCCTTATCGCCGTGCGGAACTTGTGGAAAAGTATAACGAGCTGTTCAACAGTACCCGTCCCCGTGAGTACGATGGTTCCCATATCCACTTTGGCGGCATGAATCCGGAAATCCGGCTGCGGGAACATCAGCAGAATGCCATTGCTCATGTGCTGTACGGAGGCAATACGCTGCTGGCCCACGAGGTAGGTGCTGGCAAGACCTTCGAGATGGCAGCTTCTGCTATGGAGCAAAACGCTGGGACTGTGCCAGAAATCCATGTTTGTCGTTCCAAATCATTTGACCCTTCAGTGGGCAAACGAGTTCCTGCGCCTGTATCCGAGTGCAAAATTGCTGGTGGCAAGCAAAAAGGACTTTGAGACTGCCCGCAGAAAAAAGTTCTGCGCACGAATTGCTACGGGTGATTACGATGCAGTCATTATCGGGCATTCCCAGTTTGAGAAAATTCCGGTGTCCGCAGAACGGCAGGAGCGGATTTTGACTGCCCAGATTGATGAAATCGAAAACGCATTGCTGAGATGAAATCCCAGAATGGCGAACGTTTTTCTATTAAACAGATGGAAAAGACCCGGAAAGGATTGGAGGCGAGATTAGAGAAACTCCGGGCAACCGACCGTAAGGACGATGTGATTACCTTTGAGCAGCTGGGCGTAGATCGACTGTTCGTAGACGAGGCACACGCGTTCAAGAACCTGTTCCTCTACACAAAAATGCGCAATGTCGCAGGCTTGTCCACTTCGGAAGCGCAGAAATCTTCGGATATGTTTATGAAGTGCCAGTATATGGACGAGTTGACAGGCGGGCGCGGCATCATTTTCGCGACCGGCACCCCGGTCAGCAACAGCATGACGGAGCTTTATACCATGATGCGGTATCTCCAATACGGCACATTGCAGCAGAAAGGGCTAACCCATTTCGACAGCTGGGCTTCTACCTTTGGTGAGACCACCACAGCCATTGAGCTGGCACCGGAGGGAACCGGATACCGGGCAAGAACGAGATTTGCAAAATTCTTCAACCTGCCGGAGCTGATGAACATGTTCAAGGAAGTGGCGGATATCAAGACTTCCGATCAGCTGCATCTGCCGGTGCCGGAGGCAAAGTTTGAAACCGTGGTGGTGCAGCCTTCGGAGCATCAGCAGGCGATGGTAGTGGAGCTTTCGGAACGGGCGGCGGCTGTGCATTCCGGTGTGGTAGACCCATCGGTCGATAATATGCTGAAAATCACATCGGATGGCAGAAAGCTGGGGCTGGATCAGCGGCTGATGAATCCACTCCTGCCGGATGACCCCAACAGCAAGCTCAACGCCTGTGTGCGGAATGTGCTTCGTATTTATGAGGAAGGACAGTCGGACAAGCTGACCCAGCTGCTGTTCTGCGACCTCAGCACGCCGAAGAACGATGGAACCTTCAATGTCTATGAGGATATCCGCGCCAAACTCATCCAGTCAGGTGTACCGGAGGAAGAAATCGCATTTATCCATGATGCTGATACCGAGGCAAAAAAGAAAGATCTGTTTGCCAAAGTCCGTACTGGGCAGGTGCGGGTGTTGTTAGGTTCGACACAGAAGATGGGTGCAGGCACGAACGTGCAGGACAGGCTGGTGGCCGTGCATCATCTGGATGTGGGCTGGCGGCCTGCGGACATGACCCAGAGAAATGGTCGTATTATCCGTCAGGGAAACCGAAACAAAGAAGTGCAGGTTTATCAGTATGTGACGGAAGGAACTTTGACGCTTACCTCTATGTGCGACACGAAGTCGCTTAAATCAACTGTCTGGCTATGACCAGACCTGTTATTCCATTAGCAGTAGTCTACTGTCAACAAAGCAGCTGGTAACGGCTGTGAGGAAGCGTGACAG
>ENA-OQEX01000399-OQEX01000399.1-human-gut-metagenome-genome-assembly--contig:-NODE-399-length-23553-cov-2.032571_pt1 | contig 23553 bp, 36 predicted proteins | sample MGYA00242802_ERZ504649 | MGnify/ENA primary metagenome ERZ504649 (study PRJEB26092, sample SAMD00036194) | human gut metagenome | host: Homo sapiens | study: EMG produced TPA metagenomics assembly of...
TATCTCAAATACAAAACAAAAACTATTTTAACTTGTTGCATTACCGGCACAGGAACGGCGGAGCAGATTCGTCTGTTGATTGAAACAGTATTCCAAAAGAAATGGATATTCAAGTGATTTCTTATGATTATGATCAACTACAAAATGTGGAAATTGTGAAAGGAATCTACCAGAAGTGTGAAGTCTTAGGAATTGTAGGTACAAAAAATCCCCAAATAGGACAGGAAAAGTTTATTCCATTGGAACAATTAGTTTCCGGAGCAGCAACGGAACAGATGATTAATATGTTGAAAAATGTTGCGGACGCAGTTTCTATGGAAAAATTGAATGATAATTTAATACGAAATTTTTCTATGAACCGTTTATTAGGATTTTTGACAATTTTAGACACGGAAAAAATTTTAATGCATATTGAAGAGGCAATGAAACAGTATGAGTTTTTGACAGGAAGGAAGCTAAAAAATAGTACAAAAATTAATCTTTTTATTCATGTGGGCTGCTTGACAGAACGTTTGATTCGTAATTCGGCAATTGAAGATTATCCAGAGAAAGATAAGTTTCAAAAAATTCACAAAAAGGAAATTCGTCAGATACAGGCAGCGTTTAGTGTGATTGAAAAGACTTATAGTGTGAAAATTCCAATTTCTGAAATTGGTTATATTTATGATATTTTAGCGGGAATATGAGGTTTTTCGAGGAAAATTAAATATTTTGACAAAAGCATGACACTAAGTTGGCATGCTTTTTGTTTTATATAAAGACATCCGGATAAACAGTGATGAAATTTGAAAAGCCGAAAGGAGAATAACGATTATGATGATACCAATGGGAGAATTGTTAGCAAAAGCAAAAAAAGAAGGGTATGGAGTTGCAGCACCGAATGTATTTAATAGAGAAACTATTGAGGCATGTTTTTTAGCAGCGAAAAAATTAAGAGCACCGATTATTTTAGATGTTGCAGCAGTTCATGGAATTTATGAATGTGCTGATATTGCAAGATATTATGAAAAACAGTATCCAGAAGTACCATTTGCTCTAAACTTAGATCACGGTGGAGCTTATGAAGATATTGTAAAAGCAATTCATGCAGGATTTAGTTCTGTTATGATTGATCGTTCTACATGTGCTTATGAAAAGAATGTAGAAGAAGTAAAAGAAATTGTAAAAATCGCTCATGCAGTAGGAACTTCGGTAGAGGCAGAACTTGGACATGTAGGACAGGGTGCTGAATATGAAGAAACAAGAGATGCAGGACTTACCAAATTAGAAGAAGCATTAAAGTATGTGGAAGAAACCGGAGTTGATTGTCTGGCAGTTGCAGTTGGAACTTCTCATGGAGTATACAAAGGAGAACCACATTTGGAATTTGAACTTTTAGATCATTTATCTAAGGAAGTACCAGTCCCATTAGTATTGCACGGAGGTTCTGGAACAGGGGATGAAAATCTTGCAAAAGCAGTAAGAACAGGAATTCAGAAAGTAAATTTAAATACAGATGTCAGTGAGGCAGGAAAGCAGGCATTAAGAGAAGCCCTTGCTTCCACAGAAGTTCATGGTTCCGGAAAAGATGAATTTACACCGAAAAAGATGAATTTGCAGCAGACAATTGCAGCAGGTGTGGCAGGATTCCAAGCAGAGTTAGAACATTATATGAAATTATTCGGGTCTGAGAACAGATGGTAAAAACATTGGGAATTGAACAATTTGCCCCAATGAATCATATATATCGGTTTTATGAACTGAATGATTATATGAAATCAATCGCAGAGATTGGTTATCATTCTATGGATCTTTGGACCTGCGGTTCCCATTATTTCGTTGACAGTAATAATTATGAAGATACAAAATATATTAAAAAACTAATGAGTCAGTATGATATCCGTATAGTAAGCATTACTCCTAGACAATCTTGTCCGAATCCATTTCATATGGCAGTAAAAAAGACAGAGTTTAAGAGAAAAAGCAAAACAGTATTTTCAGAATATGATTCTAGCAGCATATGAATTATCGTGTCCGAAACTTTTGATTACATCCGGCTGGCAGTCTTATTCTGAGACAAGACAGGAAGCATGGATCGTAGTGTCTGGATGGTTGGCGAATTGTGCAGATTTGCTGAAAAATATGGGGTGTCTTTGACAATGGAAACATTATCCAGGCAAAGTACCACATTAGTAAATACTATCAGCGATTTAAAACAGATGATGAAGGAAGTGAATTCTAAAGCATTTACAATTACAGCAGATATTCATACAATTTACAATGCTAAGGAATCTATACAAGATTATTTTGATACATTTGGGAAAAAACTAAATCATTGTCATTTTATGGATTATAAAAATGGTATCCGTTCACATCTGGCATGGGGAGATGGAGAAGCTGACATAAAAGAAATATTGGATATTTTTGATCGCAATCGTTTTTCTGGGCATTTTGTGTTGGAATATACAGATAGTAAATACTTTTTGGAGCCTTTTAAGGTTTATGAGAAAACATATCATATCATAAGGCAAAATTTATAATAGAAAGAGGTAGAAGGAAATGAGTGAAAGAAAGACAACAAGATTTGCAGTTTTGGAAGCAGAACGTGTCGTAAAAGTACATGAAAGAGAAATTCCGGCGTTAAAAGCCGATGAAGTATTGATTAAAATGGTGCCTGTAATATTTGTACGACAGATTATGGGCAGTATACAGGAGCAAGAAAAAATCTGATGTTTCCTATGGCATGGGGACATGAATTTGCAGGAACTATAGTAGATATGGGTTCTGATGTAAAGGAATTTGAAGTTGGCGAAATGGTTGGAATCGGATATGATAATTGTGGTGAGTGTGAATTTTGTAAAAAGGGATTGACCAGTGAATGTGTTACCTTGGGGGCTGGAAGAAACAAGCTGTCTCCAGATGGATATCACGGAGGATTTGGTTGCTCTGAATACGTAATCAAACCTTATCGTTCTTTATTTAAATTAAATCAGAACATGGATCCGTCAGAAGCAGCATTTGTAGAGCCGGTTGGAACTGTATGTCAGGGAATTCGGAAACTTCGTGTACAGCAGGGAGAAAAATAGTTGTTATTGGTGCAGGAACGATGGGTGTTTTGAATGCATTGGTAGCGAAAGCAGAAGGCTGTGAAGTCATGATTACAGAAATGATGGACAAAAAAAATTGAAGTTGCTAAAGAACTTGGGTTAAATGTTGTTGATGTAAAAGAAAAAGATCCGGTAGAAGCAGTTAAAGAATGGACGGATGGACGAGGTGTAGATGCAGTTATTTTGGCAGTAGGAGTGACAGCAGCCAACGATCAGGCATTGGAAATGATTAAACGGCTGCATGGAAGAATTTTAATGTTTGCAGCGGGGTATCCTGCACCGGAGCTGCATGTTGATTCTAACTTAATTCATTATCGTAAAATGGAATTAATTGGAACTTTTTCTGCAGACAAATGTGATTTTGAAAGAGCTGCAGAGCTGATGAGAGAAAAGAAAATCGATTTATCAAAATTAGTAGAAGCAAAATATAAATTAGATGATGTGGAACAGGCATTTGAGGCAGCAATTGTACCTGGAGCATATCGCGTAAGTGTAGTATTTGATTAAAAAGGAGGAATTGTGGATGATTAAATTATTGCGAGTAGATTATCGGTTGGTACATGGACAGGTAGCTATTTCATGGTCACGTCATATTGGAGCAGATTGTATTTTAGTTGCCAATGATGAGGTTGCAAAAGATGAAATGCGCCAGTCAATGTTAAGACTTTCCAAGCCACAGGGAATGAAATTAGTAATTAAATCGATTGAAGATTCTGTAAAATCAATCAAATCAGGAGTGACAGATAAATATAAAATGTTTATTGTTGTAAATAATATTCAGGATGTGGAGAGGTTGGCAAAGGAAATACCAGAATTAAATTATGTGAATCTTGGTGTATTGCCTGCAAATGAAAATACAAAAGCATTAAGCAAAGCAATTAATGTAACATCAGAAGATGTAAAGACGCTGAAAAAACTGCTTGCAAAAAACATAGAAATTGACATTCAGCAAGTTCCGACAGAAGCTATTACACATGTAGATGAAAAACTATTAGAAAGTTAGGAGGAAAAAAGATGTTAATAAAAGCAATATTAGTGGGGCTTGTATTAGGTTTATGTAAAAGTGAATGGATTTACGGATTCCCTCAAGTTGGACGTCCGATTGTAGTCTCAACATTAACAGGACTGTTTTTGGGAGATCCGGTGCAAGGTGTGATTATGGGAAGTGTTTTGGAATTAATGTTTATCGGTTCATTTCCAATTGGAGCAGCAGTCAGCCCGGATTATACTTCTGCGGGAGCCATATGTACTGCTTTTGCAATTTTAACTGGAGGTGGAAAGGCAGTAGCAACTGCAATGGCATTGCCAATTGCATTGTTAGGTGGATTCATTTTCATTGGATGTAAATTGATGAATGCAGCTTTTGGACAGATTATGATGAAATATCTTGAAAAAGATGATTCTAAAGGTGCTTCTAGAATATATATAATGGGTTCTGTTTTCACCTGTTTTGTAGTGTATTTTGCTTATGCTTTTGTTTGCATCTTTGCAGGAAGTGCAGCAGTGGAAGCTGCAGTAAATGCAATTCCAAAAGTAATTATTAATGGCTTGGCAGCTTCTGCAAATCTTTTGCCGGCAGTAGGGTTTGCACTCTTACTCCAGATGGTAATTACAAAAAAGATGTCACCATATTTCTTTATCGGATTTATTTTAGCAGCATATTTAAGTATGCCGACGATTGCAGTAACTCTATTAGGAATTATGTTTGTATTAGTTATGGTAACATCACAGAATAATCAGCTAGCAGCTGAAGAAAATGCAGGAGGTGACGAAAATGAGTTCTAAGATTGAAAAGAAAGATTTAAAAACAATATATCGAAGATATTTAGCACTAAATTGTATGAATGACTATCCGGGACAGATGCATAATGGATATACATTCTCCTTACTTCCAGTTCTTGATAAGATTTATAAAGATAATAAAGAAGAACGTATCAAGGCCAAGAAGCGCCATATGGAATACTTTAATATTACTCCGAATATTGCAGGATTTGCCCTAGGTATTTCTACTGCGATGGAAGAGGAAAATGCAAAAATCCAGAGTTTGATGATACAACTATCAATACAGTAAAAACGGCATTAATGGGACCGCTATCAGCAATTGGAGATACTCTATTTCCTGCAACATTAAGAATTCTGGCAACCTCACTTGTAATTACTATGGCAGCAGCTGGAAATGTATTTGCACCAATTTTATTCTTATTAATTTATAATATTCCAAACTATTTGGCAAGATGGTACAGCCTGAAATATGGTTACAGCATGGGAATGGAATTTATGGTAAAATCCCAGAAATCAGGTATTATGGATAAAGTATCTTATGCTTGTACAGTAGTTGGATTAATGGCAATCGGTGCTATGATATTTTATACTGTAAACATTAGTACACCAATTACTATTGGGAATGTAAAAAATGGCGGCATTGTATTGCAAACAACATTAGATACAGTCATGCCGGGAATGTTAAAAATTGCATTGGTTGGTATTGAATATTGGTTATTGAAAAAAGGTGTAAAAGTCGTACCGCTTTTGATTGGAACTATGGCTGTCGGTGTACTGTTATTCGCAATTGGAGCGATTGCTTAAGGGCAGGAGGCTAAAGATGAAAAAAGAATTACTTGTGATTGGTGCTGGAAATATTGGACGAGGTGTCAATCGGTGGATTATTTTTGAATCTGGTTACCATTTGTATATTTACGATATTATGGAAGAACGGATGAAACAGTTGAAAGAACAAGGCACTTATTTGATTGAACGGGTAGGTGCGAACAATAAACGAAGAGTTCTTGTCGACGATTTTGATGTTTTAGATTGTTCAGATACAGTAGATTTGATTGAACATATGAAAAAAGTAGATTTGATTGCCTGTTGCGTATACGAAGGTGCTTTTCAAAGTATTTGTCAAAATTTAAAGGAAGCTATTGAATATCGTACAGAACAAGAGGCAGCTCCATTGAACATACTGCTTTGTGTTAATGCATTGGGGCTCCGGATTACTTTGAGACAGAGTTAGCAAAATTATTGCAAAATAACCCGGCTGCTAGCCGTTATCTTAAAGAAAAAATAGGAATCTGTCAGGTTATGGTAGGAATGGCGGCAATGCCGTCTTCTGAAGAATTAATTGCAGAAGATGCATTTGCAGTTACAACTAAATTAGATGGACATATTGGAATTGATGAAGAACCTTTTAAAGGTGAGCTGCCACAGGTGAAACAAACTGGAGGGGTTCAAAAAGGGAAAGCTCAGATTTATCGAAAAGTCTATACTGGAAATATGAAGCATTGCATGTTGGCTTTTTTGGGAAAAGCAAAAGGCTATACTTACATTCGTGATACTTATGATGATGGATGGATTGAGGATTGTGTACTTGGAGCATTTTTTGAAGCGGATGCAGCTATTCAGGCGGAATATCAATTTGATGAAACTGACCATCAGGAGTGGATTGATTTTATTGTAGAAGCTCCTAAAAACCGAAATCTGAAAGATGCTTTTACGAGAGTAGCAGCAGATCCTAAGACAAAACTTTCCAGAGATAATCGATTTGTAGGACCAGCATTGTTATGTATGAAACATCATATTCTGCCATTTTATTTGGCAAAAGGGATTGCCTATGGATTTTTATACCGTGATGAAAGCGATATTGCCAGTATAGAAATTACAAACTATGTAAAAGAACATGGGATTGAAAAAGCTATAGAAGTTTATTGTGGTCTGACAGAAAATGAATGGGAGTTAAAACAATTGATTATGGCACAATATAAGGAAGCAGAAAAAATTCGTTAAAAAGGAGAAAAATTATGAGATATAAACATTTTAAAAATGCAGATGCTGATATTTCTGCATTAACAGTTGGTACATGGGGGATTGCAGGAGCAAACTCTGCAGGAGTGACATGGGGAGATGTAGATACAGAAGAATCGATTGCTGCCATTCGCCAGATGATAGATAATGGAGTTAATATGGTAGATACAGCCCCAATCTATGGAGACGGTCATTCTGAAACAGTCGTTGGACAAGCATTAAAAGATGGATATCGTGAAAAAGTGTATCTTGCAACAAAGTTTGGTTCTTACATCAGTCATTACACAGGAAAATCTGTAAGAGATAACAAATATAACTCCGTAGAGCGTGAAATTGATGAATCTCTTGCAAGATTACAAACAGATTATATAGACTTTTATATTATGCATTGGCCAGATGAAAATACACCGATTGAAGAAACAATGGCAGTCTGTAATATGTTGAAAAAAAGGGGAAAATCCGTTACATTGGAATGTCTAATTCTTCCAAAGAATTAATTCAGGAAGCGCAAAAATATGCTAAAATTGATGTAATCCAGCCTCCGTTTTCTATCGTGAACCAGTCAGAAAGAGAACTAATGGAATGGGCTGAAACTCAAGGAATTGGGACAATGACTTATGGTTCTCTAGGTGGTGGAATTTTAACAGGAGCTATTCGCGAACTTCCAAAACCAGATCCAAAGGACATGCGTCAGGTATTCTATCCATTCTTTAAAGAACCGGTATTCTCTAATGTTATGGAATTATTAAAGACATTAGATAAAATTGCAGAAGCACACAATGTACCGGTGGCACAGGTATCCATCAACTGGAGTACCCAAAAGAGTTTTGTTGGTACAGCATTAACTGGAGTTAATACACCTGCACAGGCAGATGAAAATTGCAGTGCATTTGAATGGCAGTTGAATAATGAGGAAATTGCATTGATTGACAGTGAAATTGACAGATTAAATATTGGATAAGGTTTTTCTTGTGTTCATATAAGTCTTTTTATGGGGCTGTCACTTTAGTGAGACAGCCCCTATATTCATATCCATTTCTATGAACAACGTCGAAACGTCTTATCTGTAATAATTCTTGCAAAGATCAATCCAAGCGGCAAAGCCATAATAATAAGTAAAGCTTCTGTAAACCAAAAAGCACCGGTATTAATCGAAGTAATACCAATATTATAAATTGCCCGATACAAATACAATCCAGGAACCATAATAACGATGGAAGGCACAGTCAAAGAAATTCGAGGATAACCAATCGAAGTCTTGATCATAGATGCCAGAAGACCAGCAAGCAAAGCACCAAGGAATGCAGCTGCAGCTGGTGGAAATGAGGCGAGATCAACAAGTTCCAGACGAGTTGTATTTGCAATCGCTCCGATTAAACCTGCGGTAGCGGCAAGTCGTAAAGGGCTGTTAAACATTACAGAGAATCCTAACACTCCGAAGAAGCTTGCGATCAATCGGAAGATCAGGTACTGGAATTTGCTAAGGTCAAGAGGAAGGAAATCCATTGGTTTCAAATGAAGCACCAAAGCAAGCATCCAGCTGCCAAAGTTGCAACAGAGATAATAATGATCGCATATGTTAAACGTTCCAGTCCAGATCTCATATCTAGTTTCGCAAGGTCAATTCCACTTGTGATAAATGGAAATCCTGGAATGATAAATAACATGGAACAAATATAACCAGCCTGATGGTGGATCGAAACATGAAATCCAGATTTCAATGCCGTAAATGCAATTGTGTATACAATGCATGCCAGAGCAACACTTGCAGCGGTACATAAAAATAAAGTCAAATGATGCTGATTCATCTTCGCTCGAAGATAATTTCCGGCACCGGCACCCAGAAATGCACAAAACATTTCAACAGGGCCGCCGCCCAATAAAAAAGTAAATGCACTGCATGCAACAGCTGCAGCCAGACCAAGGAATGGCGGAGAGTAAAATCCATGAATTTCATGAATCTGATCAAGTAGTGTATGAAGTTCATCTCCAGACATCTTCTTGCAGTTTTTGGAAAATTTGTTAACAAACAATTCCATTCGATAAAGTTTTGATGTATTTACGCCTGTATTAAACAGACATAGGGATTCTGTATAACAGTTACCACCATCAATACAAGTATATTCAATTGATAATAAACCAATATCAGCAGTACAAGTAATTCCAAGTTCTCTAGCCAGTGTGTTCATAGAACTTCGTACTCTCCATGCTCCAGTTCCGCAAGATAGAAGCATAATTCCAGTACGACCGATGATCGAGCTTTCTCACTTAACGAAGCTTCCGTGATCGGACGACCAATACTTTTTCTTGTATGATCATGCCAAGGAATCCGCATATGATTATGAAATTCTTTCTCCATATATATCACCCCTCCGAATCCATAAGTATTTCTAATAATTTTTTCCCAGCAATTCCAATTGGTCGGGTAGAATCGGTAAGGAGACAAATGTCTCGTGGATTAGCATGTTCCTTTACAGGAATTTCTATAATTTCACCACGATCAAGATAGTCCTTAGCAAGAGCTTCCGGACAGAAACCAATTCCAAGATCATGCTGCACCAGAGATAAGATCTGGTTCGTTGTAGCAGTTTCCATATCCGGAGAAAAAACTAACTGATTCTGATAGAAATATTTCTCATAAAAATTTCTGGTTGCTGTTCCTTCATTTAATGAAATAAAAGGAAAATCCTGCAGATCACGTATCTTTTCGGTGAAAAACCAATATCCCTATAAGAAGGTCCGCCAATTAAAATGTCGCGGAAAGAGCAAAGTCGTTGCGATTGTAGTGGATGTTCGCAATACAATGGTGTTGTCACAATACTAAAATCAACGAATCCTTTTCTCAAAGCTTTGATTGCCTGTGGTGTGGAATGGTTGGAAATTTTTAATTTAATATGTGGATAAAGTTTGTGAAACTTCTCTAATTTCGGCAGCAAAAATAAATGAAGTGCAGTTTCGCTTACTCCGATCGTAACAGTTCCAGATTTCAGATTTTTTGTTCGATTTAGTTCATCATTTCCAGAAGAAATCTGCTGGATCGCAATTGCTACATGTGCATAAAGTTGTTCCCCTTCTGGCGTCAGCTTGATTCCTCTGTGTGACCGGATAAATAAAGTGCAGCCAAGTTCACTTTCCATAATATTCATGCAGCGAGTGATATTTGGCTGATTATTATGTAAGAATTTCGCAGCTTTAGAGAAACTCTTATATTTTGCAACATAATAAAAGATACGATAATAGTCAAAAGGCATGATTGACCTCCTAGTTATATAAAATTTGTATGTTAATGATATGATATATATATTTTACATATCGTTCTTCCTAAAGTATAATACAGTTGATGAAAAAGTCAAGAAAGGGATGATCAGCGTGGAAACAATTTTTCCAAGAGAAGAAAATGCAGAGCATATATTTAAAAAAATTCTGGAAAATAATGATGCCTGTGAACGATTGAGAGAGTTATTTTATGAAGAGTTTGCCAACAGTGGAGATCGTGATCTTTCGGAAAAACAGTTTGTGAAAGCACTATTTGATGCATATCAAAATAGGGATCTTTCCGCTTTCTTGATGGGAATCTGTGGAAACAGTATGTTTGATCTGTTAAGAAATGCGTTTTTGATTCCTATGAGATTCAATGATAAAGGTGTAACAAATCCTGTAAGATTAACAGATGCAGAGGGCGAGCTGATCAAACAAACATCCGTAAACAAACAGATTTCACAAAAACAATATAAAATGTTTCAGCAGATTTTAGATCAGGCGGACGATATACCGGATTATGAAATCTGTCTTGCTTATGGATTTCGTGAAAAACACGATTATCAGAACAAAAATGAAATTAACACAATGAAGATTGGGGAACATATTGGAATCCTGCTATTATTTAAACTACCTAAAGAAGTAAAAGAAATGATAGAGGATAACGAAGTCTACAGCATTGTTTGGGATTTTATGATGAGACTGGAAGAACAATTGCCAAGAGCGTTCATGTATTATGGTGTAATGGATGAAAACAAATTTGAACAACAAAGCAGCGAGATTGGCATCTTTCTTCCCTTCCGTCACTTTGAACACCAACTAGAGAAAAATATTGAACAGGCCAATGGTATTGGTCTGGGATGTAGAGAACGGATCCTGACAATGATCAAATAAAAAGGAACTATTTTATTTATAGTTACCAATAGTAGTCATAAAAGACATCGCATGAAATACAAATATTCGTGCGATGTCTTTTGTGTTTTCTATCAATTTATGATGAGAGTGTCAAAAGTATAAATGAAATAAGGATTGACATTTTATAAAAAGTAGCATACAATATTATTGTATTAAGGAAGTAATACAATAATACAATAAGAAGGAAGGAGAACTATGGGGTGGAAGATAGATGATGGAAGACCAATCTGGACACAACTGAAGGAACAGATGATCAAGAGGATTGTGTCAGGAACCTATTCAAGCGGAGAGAAACTACCAAGTGTCAGGGATCTTGCAGGAGAAGCAGGGGTGAATCCGAATACGATGCAGAGAGCGTTATCAGCACTTGATCAGGATGGATTAACGATCACCAACCGAACAAGCGGGCGCTGTGTCACAGAAGATGTGACGAAGATAGAAGAATGTCGGAAAGATATAGCACACAAGATCGTAAAACAATACATCAGGGATTTAGAGGAACTTGGATACAATAAGGAAGATGCAGTCGCATTGATCGGAAAGGAAGAGGAAGAATGAAGGATTTGAATTTAATAGAATTAACTGATTTAGAGAAACGGTATGGAAAGAAGGAAGCTTTAACGGGAATCAACTTAACAATAGGGAGAGGAAAGATCATCGGGCTTTTAGGACCCAATGGTTCTGGAAAGACAACATTGATCAAGTTATTAAACGGTCTGTTGCAGCCAACATCAGGTGAGATTAAAGTCAATGGTAAAGCACCTGGTGTTGACAGCAAGAAGATCATCAGCTATCTGCCAGATAAGATGTATTTTGCAGATTGGATGAAGATTGCAGATTTGATGGATTTTTTTGAAGATTTTTACGAAGACTTTGATCGTAAAAGCAGAGGGCATGTGTGAGACATTAAAGATCAACACCGAAGCGAAGATCAAAAGCTTATCCAAAGGAAATAAAGAGAAAGTCCAGTTAGTTTTGGTAATGTGCCGAAAAGCACAACTCTATCTGCTAGACGAACCGATCGCAGGAGTCGATCCCGCAGCAAGGGATTTTATCTTAGATACGATCTTAAACAATTATAATGAGGAAGGAACCGTGATCATTTCAACACATCTGATCGCAGATATCGAGAAGATCATGGATGAGGTTATTTTTATCAAAGAAGGAAATATTGTAACATACAAGTCAGCTGATGACTTAAGAGAAGAAAGCGGCAAATCTATCGATGCCCTGTTCCGTGAGATATTTCATACAGATGTATACAGAGGAGGGAACGAAGTATGCTAGGAAAATTAATAAAGTATGATCTGAAAGCATTAGCGAAGATTTTAGCACCATTATGGGGTGTACTCTTAGTGATGGGACTGATCTTTGGAATCAGTATTCGGTCGAATCTTGACGGAATTGGAAATACGATGATCGTATTTAGTCTTGTGGTCATTGTTGCAGTGATCGTTGCGATCTTTGTAATGAATGTGATCATTGTGATTCAGCGCTTCTGGAATGGGTTATTGCAGGAAGAAGGATATTTAATGTTCACGCTTCCAGTTACTACAAGAAGCCTGATCTTATCCAAAGTGATCAGTGCATTGATCATTAGCTGTGGGACAGCACTTGTAATCTCTTTATTGGGAGTAGAGATCATTGCGATAAGCCCGGTAAAACTTATGGACACCGTAACATATTTTGGAAATTGGGTCATCAAAGTACATGCAGGACCATGGATTGGATATGGAGCGGTGATCGCAGTGGTAGGTTTGCTAAGTGGAATCTACCATATATATGCAGCAATGGTGATCGGACAGTTGAGTAATGGCAATCGATTCTTGTTTGCATTTGTGGCATATGCAGTGTTATCGATCATTGTATCACTGATCGGAATTCCAAGTATGACAAACTTAGATAATATGGGATCAAGTCTGCAGAACACATTTGGATTTGATAGTGATCTGTGGATCTATCTTGTAGAGAATATTGTGATCATTATCATTTATCATATTGTTACAGAAGTGATATTAACAAAGAAATTGAATCTGGAGTAGGAAAAATAGAAGGGATAAGGAGAGGAGGAAAAATTATGTTAAGGAAATTGATGAAATATGATCTAAAATATTACCGTAAGATCATGCTGCCACTATGGGCTGTTTTGATCATTTATGGAATTGTCCATGGAATCAATACTGTGTTCAATTATGAAACATTTTATGATCATATCCCAATAAAGGCACAGGCTATTGTTGTTGTGACCGGTATTTATTTTATATTCTGCGTGAATATTATTCTTGTGATACAAAGGTTCTGGAAAAGCATGTATGGAAAGGAAAGCTACCTTACACATACACTTCCAGTGACTGAGAGAAAGTTGATCTTGTCCAAGGTCTTCAGTGCGATCATCATCAGTTTTACAACAGTTTTTATCTTCTTTGCAGAAAATGATATATTGATTTATATACAAAGTATTGTATATCACGGAGAAGCTTCACTTCAAGGAATACCGATTCGACATTTTCAGGATTTTACAAAAACAAAAGTTGTTTTAACCATTCTTTATATGATCATATATGGAATCATATGGACGATGCATCTGATCTATCAGGCATATACAGCAATATGCATTGGACAGATGAGAAGTAAAAACAGATTTGCGACAATGATCATTGTAGGAGCTTTTTTATTCTTGGTTGGCTATGAAATGCAAGTGGTATTGTTGCAACATAATAGATATTACAGTTGGTTTTATCTTCCGTGTCTTATTGCCTTTCTTGTGGAATTGTGTTGTGTCATTGGTGATTGAGTTTATTTTGACTAGAAGTTAAATATAAATTAGATAATAGAATTGACATAAAAAATTATAGATGTTAATATAACAATATAAAAAGGTGCTACCGATGACGGTTTGCCTGATTAATATAAGTTTTATAGACCGCTTACTTTCTCAGGGTAGGGCGGTCTTTTTCTGTCTTGGCATCATGCTTTCCACGCACATAACCAAGACTATAAAAAGCCACACACAGTGAAATCACTGCAATTTGACAAATCGGTGCTTGTTTAAGCCCTTTCATCTTCTGTCACATACGCGTAAGCCTACCTACAAATCAGAATCTGTCTACACGAATCACTGCATAATGTTTCCCCTGCATCTCGTCTTTAATCTTCTGCTTAAGATCCTTCACGATCTTCTCTGGCTCATAATCTTTCCCATAAGGAATCACAAGATCAAAGATCACATTCGTATGTGTTGGCCCTTTGACCATTCGAAAGTCATGAACTGACAGTGTCTTGTCATATTTCTTAACAATATTAAAAACTTCTTTTCTTGTCTCATTCACTTCCTCATCATCCGTCACTACAGGATCCATATGGATTGTTGCTTCGCAGTGATATTCTTCCATCAAACGCATTTCAATATGATCCATCAGATCATGCACTTCCATCATATCTTTATTGTATGGAACTTCTGCATGCAAAGAGACAATTCTTCTTCCTGGACCATAGTCGTGAACAACGATATCATGAACTCCGATGACCATCTTATGATTTAATACAGTCTCTGTGATCTTAGCGATCAATTCTGGATCTGGGGATTCTCCTAATAGGGGTTCATGGTATCTTTGATTGATTCATAACCACCCCAGAGTACAAAACATGCAACAAAGATTCCGACAATTCCATCAACATTTAAATGGAAATAATGGAATACAAGCATTCCTCCAACAACTGCTGCTGTTGAAATACAATCATTTAAACTATCCGCTGCTGTCGCTTTCATCGTTTCAGAATGAATTCTCCATCCGATTCCTTTGTTAAACATATACATCCAAAATTTTAATGCGATCGAGATCACTAATATTACATAAGAAATCCATTGTTCTGTGATCACCTCTGGATGAATCACTTTTTCTACTGATGTTTTAAATAATTCCACTCCCATCATCAAGATCAGGATAGATACAACAAGTCCTGATACATATTCCATCCTTCCATGTCCGAATGGATGATCTTCATCTGCTGGTTTTCCAGCCATTCCAAATCCGACAAGTGTGATAATAGAAGATGCTGCGTCAGATAAATTGTTAAACGCATCTGCTGTGATAGAGATTGCTCCTGTGATGATTCCTGCGAAAAATTTGGTTGCAAATAAAAAGATGTTACAACAGATTCCTACAATCCCTGCCATCTTTCCATAAGCATTTCTTACTTTTGCATCCTTTACATTTTCTTTGTCTTTAATAAATAATGATATTAATAAGTTTGTCATAAAAAACTCCATCTACATAGTAAATGGGAGTCCTAATGACCCCCAATGTACTTTTTCTTTATATTTATGAGGATCTTTACCTCATATGTTCACTTTATGCTTCTACGATCTTACCTGCGATTGCTGATGCAGCTGCTGTCTTAGGTGATCCTAAGTAGATTTCTACTTTTGACGTTCCCATTCTTCCTAAGAAATTACGGTTGTTTGTTGCAAGAACACGTTCTCCATCTGTCATGATCCCACCTGCACGTCCACAACATAATCCACATCCTGGATGCGTGATGATCGCTCCGGCTTCTGCCAAAATCTTCATGTATCCAGCATCCACTGCCTGTTTATAAATCTTTCTACTAGCTGGTGTTACGATCAATTTTACATAATCAGCAACTTTCTTTCCTTTTAAGATCTCTGCTGCCGCTTTCAGATCTTCTAATCTTCCGTTTGTACAAGATCCGATAAATACCTGATCAAGCTCTGTTCCTTCGACTTCTTTGACAGCTCTGATCTTATCTACCTGTGATGGACATGCCACTACTGGTACTAAATCTTCTGCTTTATATGTGATTGTCTGGCAATACTCAGCATCTTCATCTCCATATAACCAATCAACATCAGCTAAATCTACCTTAGAATATTCAGCTGTCTTTTCATCCGGTGCGAAAAGTGCTGCTTTCGCTCCTGCTTCGATTGCCATATTTGACATTGTCATTCTGGCTGCAACACTCATCTCATCAACTGTGCTTCCAGAGAATTCTAATGCTTTATAAGTAGCTCCAGCTGCTGTTAAATCTCCGATCAATCGTAAGATAATATCTTTAGAACTTACATTTTCAGGAAGTTTTCCATCAATGACTACTTTGATCGTCTCTGGAACTCTTACCCACATCTCTCCTGTTCCAAGGATCGCTGCCATCTCTGTATAACCGATTCCTGAAGAGAAACATCCAACACAACCATAAGTTGTTGTATGAGAGTCTGTTCCGAATACGATATTCCCAGGTTTCGCATATCCACATTCTGTCATTAACTGATGGCAGATCCCATCACTTCTGTGAACATTTTTCATTCCATATTTCTTGGCAAATGCATCACCGATCTTGAAATGTCTGATATCGTCTGTTGTACTTGCTGGTACCATGTGGTCATAGATCAATACGACTTTGTCTGGGTCCCATAACTTTGTAAATCCCATTCTTCGAATTCTCCGCTACGAATGGAATAAAGATATCATGGATCATAACACGGTCTACATTTACTGTCTGGATCTGTCCTGGTTTTACACTGTCAACACCAACGTTTCTGCTGATGATCTTTTCAATCATTGTCTGTCCCATATCTTTATTTCACCCCATTTCTTTTCTTCATGGCTTCTACTAATCCACCGGCGTTGATGATCTCCATCAAGTTATCTGGAAGGGAATGGATCTCATAATCTGTACCATTATATGTGATCTTCTCTCCTAAAGTAACTTCAATCTCATCGCCTTCTTTAACTGCATCCTGAATCTTGTCATTCTCAATTAACAATAATCCATTATTGATGGAATTACGAAAGAAAATACGTGCAAATGATTTGGCAATGACGCATTTAACTTTTAATGCTTTGATGATCTCTGGTGCCTGTTCTCTTGAAGAACCGCATCCAAAGTTGCTTCCTGCTACGATAATATCTCCTTCACCGATCTGTCCTGCTAATTCTGGACGAAGTGGGGAAAATCCATACTGTTTCATATCTTCTACGGTTGGAAGTGCCAGATATTCTGTTGGGATGATGATGTCTGTATCAATGTCATCTCCAAGCACCCAAACCTTTCCTTTAAACTGTTCCATATCTATTCTATCCGTTACTGAAAACTTATAAAAAGTTATAAACCTTTATGTTTCATTCCTACTTCAACGAGTATGCTTTTGTAACGAATCAATTCATGTACTACTCACAAGTTCCTGTACTCTCCATAGGCGTTAATTCCTGACTAACGTATCAGTACATATCTGTAATCACTTGAATATATTATGCTACAGATCGTTTCAGAACATCCTCTCCATATTTTTTAAGATTCAAAGCTGCCTGAAGATCTCTGTCAATTACATTTCCACATTCACATTTGTAAATACGTTCTGATAACTTCAGATCTTTTTTGATCTTTCCACAACAACTGCATAATTTAGAACTTGGAAAAAATCGATCTGCAATGATCACCTGAATATTGTTCCACTTAGATTTATATTCCATCTGCCGCCTAAATTCATAAAATCCCTGTTGTTGAACTGCTTTGGATAAATGTCTGTTTTTCATCATTCCCTTTACATTTAGATCTTCGATACAGATAAAACTTGGTTCTCGTTTTACGATCTCTGATGTTATATGATGTAAATGATCATGACGGATATTGGTTAGTCTATGATTTAATATTAATAAAAGTTTTTCCTTTTTGATCACATTCTTCGTTTTACAGTATTCCTTTCCTTGTTTATTGTTCTCGTATGAACGAGAGATGCTACGCTGTAATCTGCGTTTTTGTTTCTCTAGTTTCTTAACTTTTTTCGTTTTATTGATGTTCTTATATTTATTGCCATCAGAACATATCGCTAAATCTTTAATCCCTAGATCAATCCCTATCCCATCATTGGTGGGAACGGTAACAGAGTCTTCGTATTCAATGCCTACTGTGATCCACCAGTTGATCCCATCATATCTAATACGGGGATCACTATAGTTACAATCCGTAGGTATCCGATTCTTTTCCGCAAGTCTGATCCAGTTTATCTTTTGCTTATTCTTCTTTTTGGAAGCAGCAAAACCCTCAATTTTTACATGCGTATCTGAAAATTGGATCTTTACATTATCCTGATAAAAAGATGGTATAGAAAATTTTCGGCTTTTGAATTTAGGAAACTCTGAACATCCTTTGAAAAATCTCTTATATGCATGACAAGCATCTTTGATCGCTTGTTTTGTTACATTATTTGAAACTTCATTTAACCAGGAATATTCCTCTGTTTTCTTTAATTGTGTAAATTCTTTTCTCAGATCACTATCCGATAGGAACTTACCACCATTTTTATAGTTTTCTTTTTCTCTTCCTAACGCCCAGTTATAAGCGAATCTGGCAGTATTGGCATATCGAAAAAGTTTTGTATTCTGTTTATTATTTGGGATCAGCATGACTCGAATTGTTTTTATCATCTTCTTCACCACCATCATCTATCAGTTCTTTTACAAGTTTTCTTGCTTTATTGGCACGTTTGCCTTGTAATTTACAACTAAATACAGTTATTATCTGAACTAAATCTTCAACAAGTTCTTGTTGCTCTGTCTTTATAAAAAACAACCACCTTGTCCACTTTATTTTGAGATATTCGTTTCATAAGTTCTTTTCTATCTAAATTAGGTTTTACATTCATAACTTGATTTAATTGCTCATGCGAATAATATCTATATCCATTACTGGAAGTGTGATGTGGATGAAGTTTCCCCTTTTTATCCCCATTCCTTAATGTTTGAGCCGATACACCTAATATTTTTGAAAATTTATTGATAGAATAATATTTATAATTTATTATAAGATTATTTTAACAGTTAGACACCTCCATAATAGATGTAATGCGTTTTAGACAGTGATTACCAAATTTTGTACTTATAGCATCTCAATAAAAGCTGCCATTCTCGTATTGATCTGTTCAATATCTGCCTGTGAATAATCTGTTTCAACCACTGTGTACGGGATTCCTTTTTTGTCTTTCACTAATTTCTTGACAAGTGCGGTTTCTACGTTATATGTATGACATGCCTGAAGAACAAGGTCTACGACACCATCTACCTGAAAATCATCGATCAGCTCATCCAAAAGATCCAAACGATTCTTATTTGGAGACATACAAGAACATCCAATGTTTAAATATTTCTTGCGAGTGCATCATATACATCTGGATTCTCTTCATCTACCATTGCTAATGGTTTCATTCCAGTACAGTTTTCAAAACATACGACAACTCCGCCATTATCCTCAATTGCACGAATGACTTTCAAGGCCGCACCACCAGATGGAGATCCAGTTACAAGGATTCTTGGTTTTTTTCCTATATTTTTCCCTTCTGTATATTCTTTTTCAATTTTATCTGTTACGGCATTGATTCTGTTTTCAAGACCTTCTGTGTTGATGTCAAAACCACTTCCATACACAGTATTGATCACATCTAATCCATTGACTGGTGCAGGATCATTTGCCATTACATATTGAAGACGTCTTAATGCTTTATTGATTCCATTTCTTAACTTGATCTGATGAATAATTGCCTCATCTGTGATCGTTGTCTCAAATTTATCTTCTAGAACTTTCTTGAAACGAAGTAATTCTTTCTTATATAATTGGATTCCATCTTCTGTCTGACAGTTTGGAAGTTCTACGACATGAACTGGTTTAAAATCAGCAAGCATTTCGTACATTTTTTTCTTTCCATCGCATGTTGTTTCTCCTACAACCAAATCTGAAAAATAGAAGAATGGACATTTATCTGTTTTGGCAAATCCATAACTTGATTTGATCAATGGACATAGGTTTCTTGGCAGATCTTTTTCTGCATCAGGGATTGTTTCATCTGATACGGAACATAATCCGACAACTGCTGCACCCATGGCATTTGGAATCTCTCTTGGGAGATAAGTACAAAATACACCGACAACAGGTATCTCTTTTTCTTTAACCTCCTTGATCGCGAGGAAAGAATTCTTTCTCTGCTCTGCAAATTCCTCAAAAATCTCTGGTAACTCTTTCTTTAATTCAACCACTGTTTAAATCCTCCTATAAGTAAAAATTATCGTTTTATTTTGCGGATGCCTAAAACGGCAGCTCCAATTGCTCCTGTGTATTGACATAATGAATCCGTTGCTACTTCTTTCACTTCTAAATGACTGGCTAATGATCGTCTGATCACATCAAATTGTGCTAGTCCACCAGAGAAAAATACTTTTGGATTCTCTGGCGCCAATTTCTGTGCGAATGCAGCGGTTCGCTGACAAATAGATTCGACGCATCCAAGAACAATATCACCAGGTGCAATATCCTGTGCCAATAGTCCAACAATTTCACTTTCTGCAAATACAGCACACATACTGTTGATCTTCGCTGGCTTGGCATCTTTTACGAAAGTATCAATTCTTTCAATCTCACTTTCGACTCGTTTCATCGTCATCTCAAGGAAACGTCCAGTTCCAGCAGCACATTTATCATTCATTAAAAAATCTGTGACACATCCAAGCTCATCAATGGTGATCACTTTGCTGTCTTGCCCACCGATATCAATGATCGTGTCACAATCTGGATTCATAAAAAATGCTCCAGCTGCATGGCAAGTAATCTCAGTGATCTTGAAATCTGCCTGATCTAGCAGATTCCTTCCATATCCAGTTGTTACAATAACATCTATTTCTTTATGTTGTTTTTGTATTTCTCTATAAAGATCTTCTAGAGATTTCCTTGGACTGATCGATGTTGGGATCATCTTTGTATCTATTATTCTCGTATCTTCTAACAAAACGGCTTTTGTCATAGACGAACCAGAATCTAATCCTAAACTTATCACTGTACATTGACTCCTTTTGGAAAGTTTTTCGGGTAAATTTTATCATGAAAATGGTGTGGTTGCAATGTAAAAAAACATGCTTAAAAAAAAGAACTATACATTTTCATTCAAATCCTTTATAATAGTATGCTGTGAAAAATAGCAGTATAAAACTGCTCATCATGCATTAAAAAAAAGGAGACGAAAGAAAAATGAATCAAGAGAAAACAAAGGTGCGGAATACGACTTTTACGGGAAACTTCCGCTGCAAAAAGCGATTCTCCTTGGTCTGCAGCATGTATTCGCTATGTTCGTAGGTAACCTTACTCCAGTACTTATCATTACAGGGGCTTGTGGTATTGCTTCTGGAACCGAATTTGCAGACGTTCAGATTGCGCTTTTACAAAATGCTATGTTAATTGCCGGAATTGTTACACTGATCCAGCTGTATGCGATCGGACCGATCGGTGGAAAAGTTCCAATCATCATGGGAACAAGTTCAGGATTTATCGGTGTCTGCAGCAGTGTTGCATCTGTTATGGGCGGTGGAATCCTTGGATATGGTGCGATTATGGGGGCATCCATTATCGGTGGACTATTTGAATCTGTATTAGGATTTATGTTAAACCACTTCGAAGATTTTCCCAGCTGTTGTACTGGTACGGTTGTACTTTCCATCGGATTATCACTGATCGGTGTTGGTGTGAATTCTTTTGGTGGAGGAAATTCTGCTAATGATTTTGGCTCAATCGAGAACCTGTTACTTGGAACAATTGTTCTTGTGATCATTATTGCATTAAAACATGGAACGAAAGGTATCACAAGTGCTTCTTCTGTACTGATCGGAATCATCGCAGGATACATTATCGCAGGAATCATGGGTGTTGTACTTCCTACAACTGCTGTCAATGCAGATGGTGTAGAGTATACAAAAGCATGGGTGTTAAACTGGGATAAAGTTGCTCAGGCTGGATGGTTTGCCATTCCAAAATTTATGCCTGTAAAAATCATTTTTGATGCAAGAGCGATCGTTCCTGTACTTATCATGTTTATTGTAACTGCTGTAGAAACAGTCGGAGATATTTCCGGAGTTATCGAAGGTGGTATGGATCGTGAAGCTACAGATTCTGAGCTTTCTGGTGGTGTTGTCTGTGATGGTATCGGATCTACGATCGCAGCATTCTTTGGAGTTTTACCAAATACATCATTCAGCCAGAATGTTGGTCTTGTTACGATGACAAAGATCGTAAACCGTTTTGCACTTGCAACAGGAGCAATATTCTTGATCCTGTGTGGATTATTTCCAAAACTTGCTGCATTGATCTCTATCATGCCACAGAGCGTATTAGGTGGAGCAGCTGTTATGATGTTCTCTTCTATCGTGATCAGTGGTATTCAGCTGATCACAAAAGAGCCACTAACAATGAGAAATATTACCATCGTATCTGTAGCTCTCGGACTGGGATATGGAATCGGTGCAAACAGTACAGTTCTTTCTGGACTACCTGAAGGAATTCAGTTAATCTTCGGAGGATCTGGTATTGTACCTGCGGCACTTGTTGCAATTATTTTAAATATTGCATTGCCAAAAGAAGATTAAATAAACTAATAAAAACAGCACTGCATTGGGAATTTTATTCCTGTACAGTGCTGTTTTTCTATATGATGCTTTCCTACGTCTATTATCAGCTCATAACACCAATTTCATCTGGTACGATCACATCAGCTTCTGTGCATGCAAGGATATCTTCTACACTATATCCTTCTGCAAGTTCCCTTAACACGAGACCATCTTTTGTAACTTCAAAATAGCAACGTTCTGTTACGATATCTGTTACACAATGAACTCCCGTCAAAGGAAGTGTACATTTCTTTAATATCTTAGACTTTCCACTCTTTTCACAATGGTCTGTTGCTACAATGATCTTCTTCACTCCGGCACACAGATCCATGGCACCACCCATTCCTGGCACCATCTTCCCTGGAATCATCCAGTTGGCGATATTACCTTCTTGGTCTACCTGAAGTGTACCAAGAACTGCTGCATCAATATGTCCGCCACGTATAAACGCAAAAGACATCTCATGATCATATACACTTCCACCTTTGATCACAGATGCAGGCTGTCCGCCAGCATCAATAACATCAATATCTACTTTATCCCAGCTTGGGGTTGGTCCACTTCCGACGGTTCCGATCTCTGCCTCCAGCCACAGATCCACACCTTCTGGGAGATAATTTACGCACATCAGCGGAACTCCGATACCAAGATTTACAAAATCTCCATCTTTAAAAAACTTTGCACATCGTGATGCAATCAGCTTTCTTCCTGTCAATCCTGCCATATCACTGACCTCCTTCCGCTTTTGCTTTGGCTCGCTGCCACATTGGACACATTGGTCGTTTCTCACCGGTTCTTTCATAGATCATATCGATCACAGGTGCTGGAACATCGATCTCTTCTGGTCCTAGTTCACCCACTTCCACGATCTCTTCCACCTCAACGATCACCGTATCGGCAGCCATAGCCATCGTACTGTTTGTTGCTCTGGAATTCATTCGGAATGAATATTACCTGCAGTATCTGCTTTCGTTGCTTTGATCAAAGCAACATCTGCACGCAATGGTAATTCCAGAAGATATTCTTTGCCATTGATCGTTAGTTTTTGTTTA